>JAESFV010000054.1_pt1 | contig 258474 bp, 248 predicted proteins | sample 9269471 | NCBI WGS metagenome assembly JAESFV01 (sample SAMN14502647, study PRJNA617108) | algae metagenome | isolation source: Symplocastrum torsivum CPER-KK1 and co-occurring heterotrophs from... | place: USA: Central Plains Experimental Range, Colorado | collected 2001-01-01
CGACCCCGGCCTGATGCTCCTTCAGGACCGCGATGATCTGCTCTTCGCTAAACCGGCTCTTCTTCATCTCCGTCTCCTTCCGACGGAGTCCAATTCAAACCGAGGGCGCTTCAGGGGGCAACGTCAGATGATCTCGTCGGCAGGTCTGCTTAGCTCAGCAAACCGCTTGATGTATATGGGGCGTGCCGAAAGGCTAGATCGACGCCTCTCGGGGCACGAAAAGCTCGACCGGGCTAAACGACTGGGGGCAAACGAACTATGGGTTCACCAGCCCATGGTGGGCGACCCGATCCCATATTGGCAGGTCGAGTCTCGCCTCATCAAACGCTACAGCCCGCCGCTGAACGAGAACGAGCCGTCTCCATTCCCGCCGCTGGGTGCGTTGTTCGGCCTCGGCCAAGCTCGCTGATTCACCCCGCCGGAGCAATCCGGCGGGGCTCTCTAGGGCTCTATGCGGCCATGATCATCACACTTCAATCCACGATGAACAGCTTCGCGCCCGTCCGGGTCCGCGAGCGATGCGCCTCGGCGCCGTCGGCGACCTGGTAGGTCATGCCGGCCTTGAGCGGCATCACCCGCCCATCCTCCAGCGTCGTTTCCATCTCGCCCTCGAGGCAGAGGATGATGTGTCCCTTGGAGCACCAGTGGTCGGCCTCGTAGCCGGGGCTGTACTCGACCATCCGCACCCGGATCCGGTTCTCGGCCGGGCCGAAGAACTGCACGCGCCAGATCGCCTCGCCGACATCGCCGGCATGACGCTCGGTCGGCACCGTCGACCAGTCGGTGGTGACGAAGGGGATGTCGCTCAGTTTCATCGCAGGCTCTCCGGAGGCGTGCCGCCACCCTGCCAGCGCGCACGCGCCGGCACCAATGCCGATCGGTCATCCCCACCATCACGGCGACGCCGGCCCATAAAAAAGGGCGGCCTCGCGGCCGCCCCGGTATCGCATCGCCGAAGCGTCGCTCAGTTCATCGCCACGGCGACGAAGCGGACCTCGCCCTGGGGGTTGGAGACCAGCAGCAGGGCCGACTTCTTGCCCTCCTTCTTCAGCGCGTCGAGGCGCTTGGTCACGTCGTCGGGCGAGTTCACCGGCTCCTGGCCGATCTCGACGATCAACTCGCCGACCTGCACGCGCTTGTCGGCGGCGTTGGAGTTCGGGTCGACCTTGGTGACCACGACGCCCTTGACGCCATCCTTGATCGAGTAGCGCTTGCGCAGCTCCTCGGTCTGCGGAGAGAACTCGAGCCCGAGCGCGGTGGTGACGGCGGGCTTGGCGGGCTCGGACGGCGTGCGCGCCGAGGCCGGCTGGACCTTCTCGCCATCCTCGAGGCGGCCGAGCTTGACCGTCTTCACCTCTTCCTTGCCCTTGCGCATGATCGTGACCGGCACGTCCTTGCCGACCGGGGTCGCGGCGACGATGCGCGGCAGGTCGCGCGAATCCTTGACCTCCTTGCCGTCGAACTTGGTGATCACGTCGCCGACATCGAGGCCGGCCGGCTTGCCGGGGCCCTTCTCGTCGACGCCGGCGACGAGCGCGCCGCGCGCCGAGCCCAGGCCGAGAGCCTCGGCGGTGGCGTCATCGACGCTCTGGATTCGGACGCCGAGCCAGCCGCGGCGAGTCTCGCCGAACTCCTTGAGCTGGTCGACGATCGATGTCGCCAGCGAGGACGGCACGGCAAAGCCGATGCCGACCGAGCCGCCCGTCGGCGACAGGATCGCCGTGTTGATGCCGATGACCTCGCCGGCCATGTTGAACAGCGGCCCGCCCGAATTGCCCTTGTTGATGGCCGCGTCGGTCTGGATGTAGGTGTCGTAGGGACCCTGCTGGATGTCACGGTTGCGCGCCGAGACGATGCCCGACGAGACCGAGCCGCCGAGCCCGAACGGATTGCCGATCGCCATCACGGGATCGCCGATGCGCATCTTGTCGGAATCGCCGAACTTTACCGCCGGCAGCGGCTTGTCGTGCTTCACGCGCAGGACCGCGAGGTCGACCTTGGCGTCCTTGCCGACGACCTCGGCCTTGAGCCGCAGGCCGCTGTTGAAGATCACGGTGATCTCGTTGGCGTCGCCGATGACGTGGTTGTTGGTGACGACCAGGCCCGAACCGTCGATCACGAAGCCCGATCCGGCGGATTGCGAACGCCGCTGCTGCGGTGCCTGACCCTGGCCCTGCCCCTGCTGGCCCTGGCCGCGGCGGTTGAAGAACTCCTCGAACAGATCGCCGAAGGGCGTGTCCGGGCCGAGTTGCGGAATCTGCGGCAGCGTGCGCCCGCGGGTTTCGCTGGTCGTCACGGCAGCGATGTTGACCACCGCCGGCATGACCCGCTCGGCGAGATCCGCCAGCGACATCTGGCCCTGCAGGATCGGCGCCGAGGCCGTCTGCGCGGGGGCGATCACGGGCGACATCAGCAGCGAGAGTACGCCCACACCGGCGGCGAGCGCGATGCGCCGCGAGGCGGGCACAAGGGGTGCGGAAGCCGAGAGGGGTTTGGTTGCCATCAGTGTCCTCGTGAAGAAAATCCGGCCGAGTCGCCCGGCACGGGAGCCATATCTTCAATTGAACCGCGAAATGCGGCGGAAGGTCGACACACGATCATGCGACCGGCAGCAATGCTCTCAGGTCGGCGCCGGGTCAGGCTTAATTCAACCGCGGACGAACCAGACCAGCAAGACCCCGATCGCGGCCGAACCGATGCCGATCAGCCGCATGGTCTCCGGCGGCGTCTCGGAGGCGCTTCGCAGCGCCTCCTTGGCGAGGTGGGGCACCGCTGCGAACAGGATGCCCTCGATCGCGAAAACGAGGCCCAGCGCCGCAACGAAATCCCACATGCGCGGCGCCGGACGGGATCAGGGACCGGCCGGGGCCGGCGTCGCTGGCGGCAGCGTCGGCTGGGCGTCGTTGCGGGGCGCGTTCGGACCATTGAAGAACCGGAAGAACGGCGAATCCGGAGACAGGACCATGCGCGTGTCACCCGCCTTGATGCTGGCTTCATAGGCCTGCATCGAGCGATAGAACGCGAAGAACTCCTGATCCTTCCCGAAGGCCTCGGCGAAGACGCGGTTGCGTTCGCCTTCGCCCTGGCCGCGGATCTCGTCGGACTGACGCTGGGCTTCGGCCACGATCACGGTGGAATCCCTGTCCGCACGGGCCCGGATCTCCTGCGCCTGCTGGGCACCGAGAGCGCGCGCTTCCGCCGCCTCGCGCTGACGCTCCGTCTGCATCCGCTGGAACACCGCAGCCGAGTTGGCGGCCGGCAGATCGACCCGGCGCAACCGGACATCGACCACCGTCATGCCGAAGCGCGCGGCCTCGCGGTTCACCTCGTCGCGGATGCGGATCATCAGCCGCGCCCGGTCGTTGCGGACCATCGAGATGAAGCTGGCCTCGGCCAGCACCGACCGGACGGTACCGTTCACGATCGAGGCGAGCTGCGAATTCGCCCGCGGGATGTTGTTGACCGCCTGGTAGAAGCGCAGCGGATCGGAGATGCGATAGCGCGTGAAGGCATCGACCACGAGACGCTTCTGGTCCGAGGCGATGATTTCCTGCGCCGGCAGGTCGAGGTCGAGGATTCGGTTGTCGAGCAGGGTGACCTGCTCGAACGGCGCCGGCAGCTTGAAGTAGAGGCCGGGCGCGGTGACGACGCTGCGGACCGCGCCGAAGCGCAGCACGAGGGCCGATTGCGTCTGCTGGACCACGAAGGTCATGGCGTAGAAGACGACCGCCGCGATGCCGAGGACGACGAGAAGGCCGATGCGGATGATGCTGCTGTTCATCGGACCGCTCCCGTCTGGGGGGCGCCCGGAGCGGGGCGCCTCTGCTGCAACTGGTCGAGCGGCAGATAGGGCACGACGCCCTGCCCGCTCGCCGTGCCGTCGAGGATGATCTTGTCGGTGCCGCCGAGAACGCGCTCCATCGTTTCGAGGAAGAGGCGCTCACGGGTCACCGCCGGCGCCAGCTTGTACTGCTCATAGACCGCGTTGAAGCGACTCGCCTGGCCGAGCGCCTCGGCCACGGTCTGCTCCTTGAAGGCTTCCGCCGACTGAAGGAGCTGAGCCGCACGACCGCGCGATTCCGGCACGACCCGGTTGGCATAGGTCTCCGCCTCGTTGCGCAGACGCTCCTGGTCGGCGCGCGCCGCCTGGACGTCGCGGAACGCGTCGATGACCTGCTGCGGCGGATCGACCTTCTGCAGCTGCACGAGGCGAATCTGCACGCCGGCGTTGTAGCCGTTCAGCGTCTCCTGCATGAGCTGGCGCACTTCGGTCTCGATCGCGGCGCGATCGGTCGTGAGCACGGGCTGGATGTTGCGCCGGCCGATGATCTCGCGCATCGCGCTCTCGGCGACGGCCTTCACGGTGCCCGGCGGATCCTGGATGTTGAAGACGTAGTTCTCGGGTGCGGCCGGGTCGATCTGCCACTGCACGATCACGTCGATGTCGACGATGTTCTCGTCGCCGGTGAGCATCAGGCTCTCTTCGATCACGTCCGACTGGCGCGAGGCGCGCACGGATTCGACGGTGCGGAAACCGACCTCGGTGGTGATGACATTGGTCACCTGCGGCTTGATCACGCTGCCGATCGGATAGGGCCAGTTGTAGTTGAGGCCTTCGCCGGTCTTGCCGATGAACTGGCCGAAGCGCAGATTCAGGCCGACCTCGTTCGGGCGGACGATGTACCAGCCCGTGAGGAGCCAGACCACCACCAGCGCGAGCAGGCCGAAGATCAGCCCGCGCCCGCCGAGATTGCCACCCGGCATCATGTTGCGCAGGCGTTCCTGGCTGCGGCGCAGGATGTCCTCGAGATCGGGCGGGCCGCTATTGCCGCCGCCACCGGAGCCACCGCCCCAAGGGCCGCCGCCGCCACTGCCGCCGCCGCTTCCCCCGCGCTGGCCCCAGGGTCCGCCCCCGTTATTGCCACCGCCGCTCTGGTTGCTCCAAGGCATACTCGCGCCGTTCCCTTCCTATGCCGCCCGCTCGCCATAGGCGATCGGCGGTCACTTGTCAGCGCTCCCCAGCCGGAGCGTTCTGCGCTGACTTGGGCATGGGCCATGGATTCGTCAACGACGCAAGGTCTTCATCGTGAACGGAAAGCGGCTCAGGCCCGGCGGCGAAAGGTCGCGAAAGTGAAGGGGTGCTCGTCATCGGGGCTGGCCGGATGGCTTTCGCGTCCATCCGCGGCGAAGGCGGAACGGTCCCACTCCGGAAACACGGCATCGCCCGCCGGCGCCGTGTGGACGAAGGTGAGCTCGAGCCGGTCAGCCCGTGGCAGCACCTGCCGATAGACCTCCGCCCCGCCAGCGACCGTGACGCTGTCGGCCCCCATCTCCGCCCCCACTTGCTGTGCCAGAACCAGCGCAGCATCGAGATCGGAGGCGGTGCGGACGCCCTCGGGGCGGAAGGCGGGATCGCGGGTCAAGACGATCGTTTCGCGTCCGGGCAACGGCTTGCCGATGGAGAGGAAGGTCTTGCGGCCCATCAGCACGGGGCGGCCGAGCGTCAGGCTGCGGAAGCGGCGCAGATCGGTCTTCAGCCGCCAGATCAGGCGGTTGTCATCGCCGATGACGCCATTATCGGCCACGGCCGCGACGAGCACGACGGGAAGCAAAGCCATCGCTCAGCCCTGACCCGCCAGCCGCACCAGCGCCTCGCCGTCGAGCCGCTTCACCGTCCATTCGTCCTGCGCCTTGGCGCCCAGCGAGCGATAGAACACGCGCGAGGGCTCGTTCCAGTTCAGCACCCACCAGGCGAGCCGCGGCAGGTCTTCGTCGATGCAGCGCTTCGCCAGCCCCGCCATCAGCGCCTTGCCGATGCCGTGGCCACGAAACTGCGGGTGCACGAAGAGATCCTCGAGCCAGATGCCGTGGCGGCCCGAAAAGGTCGAGTAGGTGTAGAACCAGACGGAAAAGCCTGCCGGCTCGCCGTTCCATTCGGCGATGTCGCAGAAGGTTCTTGGGTTGTCGCCGAAGAGCGCAGCCGCGATCTCGGCCTGCGTCGCGACGACATGGTCGGCGAGCTTCTCGTATTCGGCGAGCGCCCTAATGAAATCGAGCACGAGGCCGGCCTCGTCGGGCCGGGCGGGACGGATGGTGAGGGTCATACAGCGATCGGAGCCTTGATGCCGGGATGCGGATCGTAGCCCTCGATCGTCACGTCGGCGAAGCTGAAATCCTCCAGCCGCGTCACGGCCGGGTTGAGCGCGAGCTTCGGCAGCGGCCTGAACTCCCGCGTCAGCTGCAGCTTCGCCTGGTCGAGATGGTTCACATAGAGATGCGTATCGCCGAAGGAATGCACGAACTCGCCGACGCCCAGACCCGTCACCTTCGCCACCATATGCGTCAGCAGCGCATAGCTCGCGATGTTGAAGGGCACGCCGAGGAAGACGTCGGCCGAGCGCTGGTAGAGCTGGCAGGACAGTTTTCCATCGGCCACGAAGAACTGGAACAGGCAGTGGCAGGGCGCCAGCGCCATCTTGGGGATGTCGGCCGGGTTCCAGGCCGAGACGATCAGCCGGCGCGAATCCGGATTGCGCCGGATCTCGCCCACCAGCCAGGCGATCTGGTCGATCGTCGTCTCATCCGGCGCCGGCCATGAGCGCCATTGCCGGCCATAGACCGGGCCGAGATCGCCCTTTGCGTCGGCCCATTCGTCCCAGATCGTGACGCCGTTCTCCTGCAGGTAACGCACATTGGTGTCGCCCCGGAGGAACCAGATCAGCTCGTGGATGATCGACTTCAGATGCAGCTTCTTGGTCGTGACGAGCGGAAAGCCCTCGCTCAGATCGAAGCGCATCTGGTGGCCGAACACGGCCAGCGTGCCGGTGCCGGTGCGGTCGTCCTTGCGGACGCCCTCGTCCAGGACGCGTCGGAGCAGGTCGTGATACTGGTGCATGAGCGAATCTCGATCGAAACGGCGCCACCATAGCCGCTGGCCGCGGCGCTGGCGCGGTCGCCCCGGCCGCCTTCCCCTGTTTTCTCGCGCCGGATCGTCTCAGTCCTCCGCGGCAGCCCATGGCAGTGGCCGGAACCGAAACGCGACCGATCGGTTGCCATCTCGTTCCCGAACGATGGAGACGACGCCATGATCTTCCGCATACCCCGCCACGCCGTCCTGCTCGCGGCCCTGCTCGCCTTGCCGACGGGCGCCCTGGCGCAGGCCTCCGCCCCGGTCCGCCCCGACCGGCCGGCCATCTCGATGGATGAGGCCCGCCGCATTGCCAACGACAACGGCATGGTTCGAATCGAGGAGATCGAACTCGACGACGGGAAATGGGAGATCGAGGGGCGCGACGCCGCCGGTGCCGAGATCGAAATCGATCTCAGTGCCGATGACGGGACCGTGCTGAAAATGGAGCGCGACCGCCCGGCGACCGCCGGCGCGCGGCCCTGAGCCGGCAGTTCGCGCAGCTCCGGGAACGAGCCCGCTCACGCAATTGCGAGGGGAGTTGAGGGGCTCGCCCCTTTGCCGCGCCGCGTCCGACACCATCTCCCGCCCGAGAAACGAACGGAGGAGATGACGATGACACGATCGCGCCGCGCCTGGCCGGCTCTGGTTCTCCTGGCCTGTGTCGGCGTCTCGCTGTCGTGCCTCCCTGAAGGGGCGGGAGCCCTGCCCGCCGGGAGCGGCTCAGCCCCCGCCGGTGTGGGCGCGCCCACCGGACCGGAGACGGGAAAGATGTCGGAGGCCTCGGCCCGGCGGATCGCCTGGGGCTCCGGCATCGATCACATCGAGGACGTCGTGCTCGCGGACGGGCGCTGGCAGATCGCGGGCCGGGACCGCAGCGGCGTCGAAATCACCGTCGACATCCATGTCGGCGACGGCCGCCTGCTGGACCAGACCGGGCTTCTCGCAAATTAAGCCTCCTGGCGTGCATCGGCTCTTTCCCCCGCCCTCTGCAGTCCCTATATTGAGCTTGCCGGTCGCAAGTCCGGCTATGGCGATAAACGAGCGTCGGAATAAGCTTTTCGGACCCGGGGGCGGTACCCGGCGCCTCCACCACAGCCCTGCGGCGCGAGCCATGGGGCGGCCTGCGGGATCTTGGACCGCGGGCTTGCCAGGCCACCGAGTGGCAGGGTTGCGGCGGGGGCGAAATAGGATCGACGAGAGTGTAAAGGCCGTTCTTTTGCCCGGTATGGTTCCGCCGTTATAGGGCTAACGCATAGTTGCCAACGACAACAATGCTCGGGTCGCTGTCGCCGCGTAAGCGGTGCTGGTTCCCAAACCTAAGTCCTTCCGTTTAGCGACGTAAGGCGGGGCCCGGAGGCGCCTGGCAACAGAAGCCTCCACTTCATTCGATGCCTTGCCGGCTGCTGCCGCGGGATGCTGGAAGCGGAAACCTCGACCCGATGTCCAAGGACGTTCTTCGCTACGATCTGATGGTGCAGGACGCGCTGAAGGGCGTGGTGCGCAAGATTCTATCGGAGGCGGGGCGCGACGGTTTGCCCGGCGACCACCATTTCTACGTGACCTTCCGCACCGGCGCGCCGGGCGTACGCGTCTCGCAGCGGCTGCGCGACAAGCATCCTGACGAGATGACGATCGTCCTCCAGCACCAGTTCTGGGACCTGAGCGTCAGCGAGCATGCCTTCGAGGTCGGCCTGTCCTTCTCGAACGTGCCCGAGCGGCTGCTGATCCCGTTCGACGCGATCACCACCTTCTTCGACCCCTCCGTCCAGTTCGGCCTGAAATTCGAGACCCAGGACACCGAGGGCGCCTCCGCCAATGATGCCGCCGCCACGCCGCGGCCGCGCGGGGCGGGCTCGGAGCCGAGCGAATCGCCACCCGCGCCCCTCGCCCTCCCCGCCAAGGCGACACCGGCCGGCGTCCCCGCGATCAAGGCACGCAGCGAGGCTCCGGCCAAGGGCGGATCGAAGATCGCCAAGCCTCAGGCCGAGGAACCCGCCGCCGAGGCGACGGAGGCCGCGCCCGATGACGGCGGCGGCGCCCAGGTCGTGAGCCTCGACGCCTTCCGCAAGAAAACCTGACGGCCCCGCGAGCCCACCCCGACCACCGCAACGGGCTCGTCCTTCGGCGCATCGCCGCCCCGGCAGCCCTCGCAGAGCAGGCTGCCTATGTCCGACACCCGCACCGAAACCGATTCCTTCGGCCCCATCGCCGTCCCCGCGGACCGCTATTGGGGCGCGCAGACGCAGCGCTCGCTCGAGAATTTCCGCATCGGCGGCGAGCGCGAGCGCATGCCCCTGCCGCTCGTCCATGCTCTGGTGCTGGTCAAGAAGACCGCCGCCCATGTCAACGCCCGCCTCGGGCTGATCGACCAGCGCGTCGCCGGCGCCATCGGCCAGGCGGCCGACGAGGCGCTGGCGGGCCAGTTCGACGGCCATTTCCCGCTGGTGATCTGGCAGACCGGGTCCGGCACGCAGACCAACATGAACGTCAACGAGGTCCTGGCGAACCGGGCCAACGAGCTTCTCGGCGTGGGGCTCGGCGCCAAGAGCCCCGTCCATCCCAACGACCACGTCAATCGCGGCCAGTCCTCCAACGACTGCTTCCCCACCGCGATGCACATCGCCGCCGCGCTCGAGATCACGCGCTCGCTGCTGCCGGCCCTGCGCGCGCTCGAAAAGGCGCTGGCTGACAAGGCCACGGCCTTCAAGGATCTGGTCAAGATCGGGCGCACCCATCTCCAGGATGCGACGCCCGTCACGCTCGGCCAGGAATTCTCAGGCTATGCGATGCAGCTCCATCTCGGCATCAGTCGGATCGAGGCATCGCTCGGCGGGCTCCATGCGCTGGCCCAGGGCGGCACCGCCGTTGGCACCGGCCTGAACACGCATCCCGACTTCGCCGCCCTCTTCGCCCGCGAGGTCGCGGCCCTGACCGGCGTGCCCTTTCGCAGCGCCGAGAACAAGTTCGAGGCGCTGGCGAGCCATGGCGCGCTCGCCGCGGCGCATGGCGCGCTCGCGGCGCTCGCCGCCGACCTGTTCAAGATCGCCAACGACATCCGCCTGATGGGCTCAGGGCCACGCTCGGGCCTGGGCGAGATCAGCCTCCCCGAGAACGAGCCCGGCTCCTCGATCATGCCCGGCAAGGTCAACCCGACCCAGGCCGAGGCGCTGACCATGGTCGCGGCCCAGGTCATGGGCAACCAGACCACGATCGGCTTCGCCGCCAGCCAGGGCCATTTCGAGCTGAACGTCTTCAAGCCGGTGATCGCCGCCGCCTTCCTGCAGTCGGTGAGGCTTTTGACCGACGCGGCCGACAGCTTCCGCACCAACTGCGTCGAGGGCATCGTCGCCAATGAGGACCAGCTCCGGGAACTGCTGTCGCGCTCGCTGATGCTGGTGACCGCCCTGGCGCCGGCGATCGGCTATGACGGCGCCGCCGGCATCGCCAAGGCGGCCCATCACAACGGCACGACCCTGCGCGAGGAAGCGCTGCGCGCCGGCGTCGCCGCCGACCTGTTCGACGCCACCGTCAGGCCCGAGCTGATGCTCGGCCCGGCCTGAGCGGGCGCCCGCCATGGCCGAGATCGTCAATCTGCGCCGGGCCCGCAAGCAGCGCGCGCGGCAGGACGCGGAGAAGCAGGCGCAGCAGAACCGCATCGCCTTCGGCCGGACCAAGGCCGAGCGAAGGCTGAGCGAGGCCGAGCGCGACAAGGCCGGCCTCACGCTGGACGGGCACCGCCTCGCTTCCCCGGACGACGAGCCGACGCCGTGAGCGCGGAGCGCAAGCGCTCGCTGACCGTCGCCGGCCACCGCACCAGCGTCTCGCTGGAAGAGCCCTTCTGGGAGTCGCTGAAGGAGATTGCCGCCGCGCAGGGCCAGACCGTGGCGGGCCTGATCGCCGCGATCGACCAAAGCCGAGAGGGCGTCAACCTCTCCTCGGCTCTGCGCCTGCACGTGCTGGCGCATTACCGGCGGCTCGCGGCTGGCCCCGAGGTCTGAAGGCGCAAAGCCAGCGGCAAGCCACTGCAGGGTTCCCCGAAAACCTGTTTCCGCGCAGCAGCTTGCTGGCGTCGCCTGAATCAACCTGACAACATCCTGATTCAGTCCGCGAGGTCGGCGCTCACCCAGGCGGGGCGCCGCGTGACAGCGGCCGCGGCACGGACTGGATGTCCACCGGTGGCGCCAGCGGCGGCGCGGGCTGCAGCACGGGATCGGGGAAATTGGCCCGTGGCGCCGTGGGCAGGATCAGCGGCCCGGGCTGCGTCTGCGGTGTCGCGGCACGCTCTGCAGCGGCCCGCTCGGCGGCGGCACGCTCGGCAGCCGCACGCGCCCGCTCGGCCCGCTCCTCCGCCTCGATGCGACGGCGCATCTCCTGCTCCATCCGGGCCTGCTCGGCCCGGCGCAGCTCCTCCGCACGCCGCTCCTCGGCGAGGCGACGGGCCTCCTCGGCCCGGCGTTCCTCCTCGGCGCGCTTCTCCTCGGCCAGGCGGCGCTCCTCCTCCGCCTTCAGGAACTCGGCGAGCTTGCGCGCATTCTCGCGCATCTCGCGCTCCGCCCGCAGGCGCCGGGAATGGGCCGCCCGCTCGCGGGCATCGGCCTCGAACGCCTCGACGCGCTCGATCTCGCGCGCCAGCGCCCGCGCCGCCACCATGTTGGAGAGCGCGTTCACATCCGTCTCGCGCCGTGGCGCGGCGAGCGGACCGCGCCAGGCCACGCCGACCTGCGGCGCATCGGCCGGCCAGCCCTTGGGCAGCGCCCCCAGCGGCTTGAGGCCGAGGCGCAGATCGAGCGTCAGCGCCCGCAGATCGACGATGCCGCTCGCCTCCGTCCGCAGCCCATTGCGCTCGAAGGTCAGCGGCTGCAGCCGCACCAGCCCGCCGGCCAGCGTAAACGGCACGGTGACGCTGCCGAGCGCCCAGCCGTCACGGTCGAGCGCCTCAGACAGGCGCTGCTGCAGCCGGGCCGCATCGCTTTCGGACGCGTCCTCCCCCGTCGTCGCGATGATGCGGGCATAGGCCGCGGGGTCGAAACGGCTGAGGCGTGCCTCCGCGAAGGTCAGGGCGCCCGCGCCACCCAGCCCGGCGATCAGCCGCGCCGGGCTCTCGCCCGAGCCGCCCGCCTCGACCTGGCCGGACACCTTTCCGCCGAGTCCGCCTCCCGTGAGCGGCGCGAGATCGACGCCTTCGAGCGTCACGCGGCCTGACAGCTGCGCCAACCCGCCCTCGCGCCGGGTCGTGAACCGGCCGCCGATACGGCCGCCGCCATAATCTGCGGTGAGGTCGTCAAGCCGCAGGCCATCCTGATCCGCACGCAGAGAAAACCGCGCGTCGCGCAGGATGACGCCGTCCGTCGCGGTCACCGCGCCGGCCTCGATCGCGAGATCGAATTCGGGCAGGCTCGCCGGCGGGCCGAAGCGCGCCGTCGACCAGGTCGAGGGCCCCGGCGGGCCGGCCCCCAGCGCCGCGCCCACCAGCCCGCGCAGATCGACCGTCGGCAGGGCGAGGCGGCCGGAAAGCCCGCCGCCCTCGCGCGCCAGGGCGAGTGTGCCCGTGGCCGTGGCGCCGGCCAGGTTGAAAACCGCCTCGTCGAACGTAACCGCGTCCGGCGTGACGGCGAGGCGGGCATGGGCATCGACGAGTCCGTCCGGCAGCAGACGCGCGGCGCCGTCGGGCAGGATCTGGCCCGGCCCTTCGGCCTGGAGCGTCAGCCGCGAGCCGGCCGAACCGTCCCGTTCCAGCACCACGGACAGGCCCGGGCCGGCCAGCGTGGCGGCAAGCCGCGCGGCATTCTGCTCCAGCACCAGTTCGCCCGGGCCGGTCTGGCGCGGCGCCGGCAGTCCGAACGCCTGGAAGGCCTGACGACGGTCGGCCAGGTCGAAACGCAGGCGGGCACCGGTCCAGCGGCCCCCGCCATCGAGCCGCCCGGTCAGGGAGAGCCGCCCGGCCTGCGCCGAACCATCGAGGACGAGGCCGGTCTCTCCACTCGGCGCCCGGGTCAGGCGAAAGCCCGCATCGAGCCGCGACAGCCCGTCGCCGACGCGGCCGAGCACCGGCCGCGCCGCCTCGGGGACAAGGGGACCAGCCAGGGCCGCGAGCGTCTCGAAGCGCGGCGCCCGGATGCGGCCCGCGATCTCGCCGCCCTCCGCGAGCAGCGCGCCAGAGCCTGAGACATTGACGCCGCCGAAACCGTCGATCGCCAGGCGGCTGAGGCGCCAGACAGCCCCCTCCCGGCGCAGATCGAGACTGGCCGAGCCCGGAGGCGCATTGCGGAAGCGGGCCTGCGTCAGGCTGAGGTCGAGCGCGAGATCGCGCGTGCCGATCAGCCCGGCGAAGCTCGTCCCCGGCGGCAGCGTGTTGAGGTCGAACCCGTTCAGCACCGCCTTCGCGGCGAGCCGCTGCGGCGTGACGTCGCCCGAGAGGTCGAGCCGCACGCCGGAGGAGCCCGTCACCATGAGCCGCTGCAGGCCGACGCGCCCGCCGTCCCAGGCACCGACCGCCTCGGCGTCGATCTGGCCGAGCGCCGCGACGAGATCGGCCAGCGCCGGGTCGAGCCCGGCCCGGGCGAGGACGAGCGCAATCCGCCGCGAATCGTCGGCCTTGAGGTTGAGTCGCCCGGCTACGCCGTCGCGATCGGCAGCCCCGCTCGCCCCCAGCAGGGCGCCGGCGACGCGCACCGATGCGGTGGCCTCGGAGAGACCATGGCCGTCCAGCCGGCCGCGCAGGCCAAGAGCAGAGAAATCCTCCCCCCGCCAGATCAACTGGTCGAGGTCGAGCGAGAGGTCGAGACGTCCCGGCAGCGTCTGCAGCACGCGCTCGAAACCAGGCCGCGCGGCCAGTGCCTCGGTCAGGGCATCCGCATCCAGCCGCCGCGCCCGCAGGGCGAGCGAGCCCGTCCCCGTCGTCGGCAGGAACTGACCCTCGCCTTCCAGCCGCGCCGCACCACCGGCGATGTCGATGACCAGGCCGGCGACATCGAACTGGCGAGCGCCGCCCGTGACCCTGCCGGACAGCGCCAAGGCGCCCCCCGGCGACAGCGTGAAGGCCCCGTCGAGACCCGGAGCCGCCCCGGCCGCCGGCAGGAGAAAACTCCCGTCGAAGCTCAGCTGGATGTCCTGCCCCGTCACGAAGGCCTTGGCCCGCAGCCTGCCGTCGGGCTCCATGGCGCCGGTGGTGACGCGCACGGACGCACCGGCGGCCTCGCCCTCGATCCGCCAGGGACCCGCCAGCGTCACCGCCGAGATGTCCGCGGCGATCGGCCCGACGGCGATGGGTTCGCGGTCCGCCTCGCGCCAGATCAGCACCGAACGGCCGACGGAGAGGCGGTCGAGGCTGGTCTGTGTCGGCAGGCCGGAGCCCGTGCGCGCAGGCAGGCGCAGCGCGCCGGCCTCGTCGAGCGCCACGACCACCGTCGCACCCTCGGCCCGCGCATCGGCGATGCGGAATTCGCCGCGCATCAGGGCCGACAGCGCGAGCTCGACGGTCAGCGTCTCGACCACGGCCCGGCTCGCCTGCGCGTCTTCACCACCGAAGCGGACGTCCTGGATCGTCAGCCGCGGCGAGGGCAGCAACCGCAGGCCGATGCCGCCGCCGATCCGGGTCTCGACACCCAGCGCGCTCGCCAGCCGCTCCTCGAAATGCGGCCGGTAGCCACGCCAGTCGACGAAGCCCGGCCCCACCAGCGCGGCGAGCAGCGCCAGCACCAGCAGGCCGGCCAGAACTGTCAGGGTCTCACGCAACGTCCGGCATTGTCCTCGTCGTGGGAGAGAGCACCGCGATGATGCAGGCAAGGATCATGCAGGCAAGTCGCGGCGAGATCACGACAATTCGGGCGCACTCGCGTGATTGTCGCAGCCTTGTCCGATGCCGGGCCCTCAGAGCAGCACGATCTTGCCGGGGTTGAGGATGTTCTGCGGATCGAGCGCGCGCTTCAGCGTGCGCATGACGGCCAGGGCCGGCGCGCCATGCTCGGCTTCGAGATACTTGATCTTCTTCTGGCCGACGCCGTGCTCGCCGGTGCAGGTGCCGCCCATGGCCAGCGCGCGCTTGACCAGCCGGTCGAGGAAGCCCTGGACGCGGGCCACCTCGTCGGGATCGGCCAGGTCGAGCAGCGGTTGGGTATGGAAATTGCCGTCGCCGACATGACCGGCGATCGGCGCGATCAGCCCGGTCGCCTCGATGTCGCGCTTGGTCTCCTCGACGCACTCCGCCAGCTGCGAGATCGGCACGCAGACATCGGTCGCCAGCGTGTCGGCGCCGGGCCGAAGCGCGCGTCCCGCCCAGTAGCCGTTGTGCCGGGCTTCCCAGAGCCGCGTCCGATCCTCAGCCTTGGTCGCCCAGTCGAAGGCGCCGCCGCCATTCTCGGCCGAGATCTCGCCGAAGCGTTCCGACTGCTCCTTCACCCAGGCCTCGGTGCCGTGGAACTCGACGAACAGCATCGGCGTCTCCGGCAGGCCGAGCTTCGAATGCAGGTTGAAGCCCTTGATCATGACCTCGTCGAGCAGTTCGATGCGCGCCACCGGAATGCCGGTCTGGATCGTCATGATGGCGGTGTCGCAGGCTGCCTTGATCGACGGGAACGGGCAGACGCCCGCGGCGATCGCCTCGGGGATGCCGTGCAGCTTCAGCGTGATCTCGGTGATGATGCCGAGCGTGCCTTCGGAGCCGACCAGCAGGCGGGTCAGGTCATAGCCGGCCGAGGTCTTGCGGGCCCGCGTCGAGGTCTTGACGATCGAGCCGTCCGCCATCACCGCCGTCAGGGCCAGGACATTGTCCTTCATCGTGCCGTAGCGGACCGCATTGGTGCCCGAGGCCCGCGTCGCCGCCATGCCGCCGATCGAGGCGTCGGCGCCGGGATCGATCGGGAACATCAGCCCCATGTCGCGCAGATGCTCGTTCAGCTCCTTGCGGGTGACGCCGGCCTCGACGACGCAGTCGAGATCCTCGGCATGCACCGCGATGATGCGCTTCATCTGGCTCAGATCGACGCAGACGCCGCCATAGGGCGCGTTGACATGGCCCTCCAGCGAGGTGCCGGTGCCGAAGGCAATGACCGGAACCCCGTGTCGCGCGCAGAGCGTCACGATCTCGGAGACCTCCTGCGTGTCGTGGGGATACACAACCGCATCCGGCGGCTGGTTGGGGATCCAGGTCAGCGTGTGCCCGTGCTGCTGGCGCACGGCGAGGCTGGTCACCAGCCGGTTGCCGAAGGACGCCGCCAGAGCCTGCGTCACGGCCAAAATGGCATCCGCCGACGGCGGCAGCGTCGCAGCGGATGCGAATGCGGGTGCTTCTTGCAGGACTGTGGCGGGAAAGCTCATTGTCAACGTCCAACTCTGGAGTTTACATTTGAAACAAGTCGGCATCGCAGATCGTTACGATGTCGTCAGGCATCCGGACCGATCATCCGCCATCCCAAACCGGGCCGGCGGATAGGTCCTGATGCAGTAGGATAGACCATCGCCGCAGGCAACGGGCTGGCCCGATCCTGCGCTGCCGGTGCGGCCACCATGCGCCCGCCGCGGGATGAAAACGGCCGGTCATGCCTGCAGGAGACGCGGTTTTGAAGGAAGGGAGGCGGCCATGAAACACGACAACCGCGCTCCGGCGCTGTTCTTCGCGCCCTTCGTCTCCTCGGCGATGCGGGTCGAGCCGCAATGGATCGATTATAACGGCCATCTCAACATGGCCTATTATCACGTGCTCTTCGACCGTGCGGTCGACGAGGTGTTCTCCCTCGTCGGCCTCAACCGCGACTACGTCGATAGCCGCCACGCCTCGACCTTCACCGCCGAGTGCCACATCCTCTACAAGCGCGAGTTGACCGAGAGCGATCAGGTCCGCGTCACCGCCCAGCTCATCGCCTTCGACGACAAGCGGCTGCATTATTATCTCGAGATGCGGCACGCGACCGAAGGCTGGCTCGCCGCCACCAGCGAGAACCTCTCGCTCCATGTCGACCTGACGAGCCGCAAGGTCTGTCCCTTCCCGCCCGACATCCTCGCCAACATCGCCCTGATGAAGGCCTCCCACAGCATGATGCCGCTGCCGGCCACCATCGGCCGCATCATCGGCATGCCCGAAAAGACGGCGATCACGGTCGAGGGCATGACCGGCGAACGCGAGACCGAAACGCGGCACTAGCCGTCGGCCAACGTTGATGATCCATATTTAACGCTTTTTAATAATAAACAACTCCTTCCAATAGAATTCGGCATAACGTGAAAGGCAACAAGCCAAAAAACCAATAAACCAAATCAAAGAAATTAGAGTCATAGCCTGAAAGAATTTATGTATCGACTCGTGTAAATCAATCCAGCCCCCTGGATTCCAATCCGTCGGTCGGATTTTACCGAAAATAGCTTTGTCTTCCATATTAAATCCGATCCAAAAAAACGCATTAAAAATTATGAAATTGAGAGAAGAGACATACAGCAAAACCTCGTATTTCAATGACTTATTATCAAGTCTGACTTCGGATACATCGAATATTAATTTGCTGACAATAATGCATACATATATTACAATTGTATTTATAATGATGATAGGAGCAATTCGTTTTATTAAAGTATCTAGGGGAATAGTCTTGATTAGATTAATATCAAATATCCGGTCGAGAATGAGCGCGGATCCACCAAGCGCCATAATAATTACGGAATACCTAGACAATGAATCCCCAGAGCGAAATATTTTACGAATAAATATGATGTAGGGAAGCATAGTTTTTGCTGGATTCGTCAAAATAAATTCAAGAACATCGCAAGACGCAAGTATGAATCCAAATAAAAAATCTCCAGTTGATTTTTCATTTGCACCATACAGCATAAATACAAATCCAATAATTGATTTTACGTATTTGAAACTGAATCTATCTCTATCGACAGAGTCCGACATTGATACCCCCCATGGTAGATAATTTTGAAGCCCCAAAATTAACCAATGATCCCGTAGAATCAATGATAAATTACGGGCAAACGCAAGCGTTGGCGGCACAAGGTCGGTAGCCGCTGTGCGCTGAAATTTAGTCAAGCGAAGACGTTAGATAAAAATCGTTGTATATGAGCCAGACCCGCGTCAGACTCAAATGATGCCATCGTCTCTTTATGAGCTTTCTTCGCCGGTAACGTCGAATCGAAGACGGGGTGAAATGCGGTGCTGATGGCCTGAAATAGAGCGCGGATTAGCAGCAATAGAAACCGCATCAGCTTTTAGGTGTTCGAATCGAGATCGCCTTGCTTGACGCAACACGATGCAGCACTTCGGACGGGCTGGCGATCAGGCCTCAATCCGGATCGGGAATGCACAGCATGATGCCGCAGGCCTTGCAGTGCACCGCATCGGGTTCGTGACGCTGCAGGCCGCAGCGCGGGCAGGGAAACGTCACCTTGTTGGGCCTGAACACCGCCTGCGCGAGGCGCACGAACAGCGAGATGCCGATGATCATCACGGCGATCGAGGTGAGCTTGCCGGCCGTCCCCGGCAGGGTTATGTCGCCGAAGCCGGTCGTCGTCATCGTGGTCACGGTGAAATAGAAGGCATCGACATAGCCCTCGATCCCCGGCCGCCCGGTGAAGAAGAAGCTGTAGATGAAGCCGGTGACGACGAAGAGGAAGGTCGTCAGGTTGATCACCGCACGCGCCGCGTCTTCACGGTCACGGAAGCGGGTGCGCCGCCATTGCTGCCAGATCACGCCGCGCTTCGACAGCGTCCAGAGCCGCAGGATCCGCAGAAAGCCGAAATTGTCGAGCCAGCCCGGCGCCAGCAGCGTCGCGAGGATGACGATGTCGAGCAGCATCGTCGGCTGCCGCAGCAGCCGCGGGATGTTCGAGGCCGCCAGCATCCGGGTCACGATCTCCGCGGCGAGGATCGCCGCGACCGAATAGTCGATCCAGAGAAAGGCCGGCCGATCGCGGATCAGCGGCGTCGCGATGAAGAAGGCGATGATGACGATGTCGATGATCGTCGTCGCGAGTTGGAACCGCAAGGCGGCCGGCGAGCGCCCGTGATAGAGCTGCCGGAGCCGGTCGCGCAGGCCGCCGGGGGCGTCGGGCGCATCGCAGGGAGGCATTCCGCTCATGAGGCCGCGCTATCACGCGACTGTCAGGGCGTCCAGCGCAAGCGTGATTGGCGACGAGGCACACTCCGTTCTAGTTTGCCGGCAAGGACAAGAAAACAGGGGAGTGGACGCCATGGTCAGGGCGATCTGGAACGACACCGTCATCGCCGAGTCGGACGACACCATCGTCATCGAGGGCAACCACTATTTCCCGGAGTTCGCTCTCCGCGACGCCTTCTTCAAGCCGAGCGAGACGACCAGCGTCTGCGGCTGGAAGGGGACGGCGAACTACCGCTCGATCGTGGTAGACGGGAAAGAGAACCGCGACGCCGCCTGGTACTACGCCGATCCCAAGCCCGCCGCCGCGGAAATCCGCGGCCGCGTCGCCTTCTGGAAGGGCGTTCAGGTCGCCTGAGCCGGATTCAGGCGGCCCGCCTGAGCACCGCGAGCGCGGCATAGCCGCCATGGAGCGAGGTCGCGCGCAGCGTCGCGCCGGCCTGCGCCGCGGCATCCGCGAGCACCTGCGCCAGCTCCCGCCGTGGCGTGACGTGGAACAGCGCCAGCCAGCGGTTCATCACTGCTGCGAAGGGGCGCGGCAGATCGCGCTGGTCGCCGAAATCGACGATGTGCAGTTCGCCGCCCGGTGCCAGACGCCGCAGCGCCTCCTCGACCACGCCGCGCCAGGGCGGAATCATCGAGAGGGCGTAGGAAATCACGATGCGGTCGAACCCGGCGCGTCCGAACAGCGCCTGCGGATCGAAATCCGTGGCATCGGCCTGGGCGAGAGCGATCCGGTCCGCCAGGCCGGTCCGCCCGACCGAGCGCCGCGCCGTCTCCAGCATCGCGGACGAGACATCCAGCCCGAAGCAGGCCCGCCCGGGATAAGACCGCGCGATCCGCACAAGGTTGCGGCCGGTGCCGCAGCCGATCTCCAGCACGCTGCCGCCCTCCGGCGGCGCGAGGTCGTCGATCAGCCGGTCGCGCCCGAGCAGGTAGAATTTGCGGCTGGCGTCGTAGATGTGCCGCTGATGGCGGTAGATCGCGTCCATCAGGCCGGCAGCATCACCGGCGGGCGCGAGCGAGCTCACGCCACTGCCTCCGGCCGCACATAGAGGTGGAAGCCGCCATAGATCGCAGAGCGGTCGCGGGCACACAGCGCCCGGCTCGTTTCCTCCTCGTAGCGCCATTGCTCGAGGATCTCGGCCGGCACACGCCCCGGCAGCAGGCGCTCGTCGGCGGCGGTGCGGAAGATCACCCGCGCGCCCGGCCGGGCCGTCCGCGTGATCTGCGTCCACAGCGCCGTCAGATCGGCGTCGCTCATCCAGTCCTGCGCATCGAGCAGGACATAGGCATCGCAGCTCTTGGCGGGCTGCGCCTCGAGAAAGGCCGTGATCGCGCTCTGGTGATAGGAGACGCGGCTCGCCCGCGCCCTGACGCGCTCGAAATGCGTCCGCTGCAGATAGGGCGGCAGCGCCGCATCCTCCGCTGGCTCGTAGCCGCGCCCGAAGGCCTGGCGGGCGAAGTAGTTGGTCTTCAGATCGAATCCGCAGGCCAGCCGCTCGAGCCGGTCGCGCAGCGCGCCGCGGATGCCGTCGGCCCCATCGGCGGCGAGCGCCTTATATTGGGCCGGCGGAATGCCGAGCCCGTAGAGCGAGGCCGGCTGGCGGATCAGCCAGCGCACGAAGGGCTTGTCGAAGACCGGCGCCAGATGCCGCTCGAACAGGACTCGCTGCTCGGCGAGATCGCGCGCCTCCAGCATCCTGCGGGGATCGCAGCCGAGCGCCCGCCCGAGCAGATGGCCGGCCCCGATGAAGCGGCCGAGCAGCCCGAAGCGATAGACGTTGCGCGCGAACATGCCGATGCGGCGTCTCCCGTCGAGCCCGCGGCCCTCCCAGTAGCTGCGCGAGGTCGCATCGAGATGCGGCGCGATCTCGCGGTCGTAGAGGGCGACGTTCTCCCGCGACTGCGCCTGCCCGAAGAAGCGCAGGAACGCGTCATGCCGCGTCATCCGCGCCAGCGCCGCGAGCTTGAGCTTGCCGAGCGCGATATGGGCGCCGTTGAGGTCGATCGCGCTGATCTTCGCCGGATCCGCCGTCAGATAGGACAGCACGTTGCAGGAACCGGACGCGATGGCGACGACATGATCGTCGGGCTTCAGCGCCAGCGCCTGCATGTCGACGACCGGGTCCTCCCAGATCTGCGGATAGACCAGACCCGAAAAGGCGAGCGTGAACATCCGTTCCAGCAGGCCCGCCTTGGAGAGAGGCTTGTTGCGGTGGACCGCCGTCGTCAGCCCCATGCTGGTCGTGCGCCGCACCGCACGGGCCGTCTGTGTCGCCTGATCCGTCACCGGCCCCTCGCTCGCCATCCCTCGATGGCGAGCCGACTAGTGGAGTCGCATGACGCTTGGGTGACGCCGCGAAGTGAGGCGTTACTGCGCCGTGACGCCGGCCGCCTTGATCACCGGCGTCCATTTGTCGACCTCGGCGCGGACATGGGCGCCGAGCGCCGCCGAGCTCTGGCCGGCATCGTCGGGGATGATGCAGCCGAGTTCCAGCAGCCTCGTCCGGACGCCCGCATCCGCGAGCGCCGCACGCCCGGCGGCATTGAGCCGGTCGACGATCGCCGCCGGCGTGTCCTTCGGCGCGAAGATCGCGTTCCAGCCGACGGCCTGGAACTCGGGCAGCCCGCCCTCGGTGCTGGTCGGCACGTCCTTGGCAACATCGAGGCGGTTCGGCGTCGCCACGACATAGGTCTTCAGCTGGGTGAGCTGGGGCACGATGCCCACCGTCTGGTCGCAGACATAGTCGAGCTGCTTGGCCAGCAGCGCGTTCATCGCGGGGCCGGAACCGCGGAACGGCACCTGCTGCACCGGCGCCTTGATCAGATGGTGGAAGAACACGCAGGTCAGGTGCGAGGTCGAGCCGATGCCGCCATGGCCGTAATTGTATTTGGACGGATTGGCCCTCAGCAGCGCGATGAACTCGGGCAGCGTGTTGGCCGGGAAGTCCTTGTGCGCCGAGATCAGCATCGGCGTGCCCGCGGTATTGATGACGGGGGCGAAATCGGTGCGCGGATCATAGGCGAGGTTCGGATAGAGCCCGACTGAGGCCGAGTGGGTGCCGAGATTGCCCATCATGATCGTGTAGCCGTCCGGTGTCGCGCGGGCGACGCGCAGCGAGCCGGTGGTGCCACCCGCGCCGGCGACGTTCTCGACCACGATCGACTGGCCCAGCGTGCGGCTCATATGGTCGGAGACGATCCGCGCGATCACATCGGTCGGCCCTCCCGCGGCGAAGGGCACGACCAGCGTGATCGACCGTGCGGGATAGGTCTGCGCGGCCGCCGGTGCGGCGGTCATGGCGAGGGCGGCCCCAAGGGCCAGGATCAGGCGACGCATCATTTCCTCCGTGAGTTGAAGCCGCGTTGGCCGCGGTCTGGGCTGGCTGGGACGGGCCGACGGCTCACATGTGCCGCAGGCCCACGCTCTCGATCAGCGGCAGCAATTCGTCGCGGGCCCGGATGCGGTGCCGCCGCGCCGCCTCGCGGGCGAGGCCTGGCAGGCCGCGCCGGATCGCGTCGCTGGTGTCGCGATGCTCGGCCTCGGAGGCCGGCAGGCGCGGCCGCAGACGCAGGGTCAGCATCCGGGCGCGGTGCGACTGGTCGTTGACCGTCTGGATGATGCGCGCGAAGCGGCCATTGCCGCAGCGCTCGACCAAGAGCCGGTGGAACGCCTCGTCGGCATGCCCCCAGGCGGCGAGGTCGCCGGCGGCGAGAGCCCGCCCCATCTCGCTGGTGGCCCGGTCGAGATCCTCGGCCAGCGCGAGGCGCGCCGCCTCCGGCAGCCGCGCCGACAGCTCGGCCGCGCCGGCCTCGATCGCGATCAGCACCTCGTAGATCTCAGCGATGTCGTGCGGGGCGAGCGCGCAGATCAGGATGCCGCGCTTGGGCAGGATGCGGACGAGCCCCTCCTCCTGCAGGCGCAGCGCCGCCTCGTGCACGGGCGTGCGGCTCATGCCGAGCCGCAGCGCCAGCTCGCCGGCCGAGGCCTGGTAGCCGGGCGCGAACACGCTTTCGCGGATCGCATGCTTCAGCGCGCCATAGGCGGCATCGACGAGGCTCGCACCCCGCTCCCCCGCTGGCTCGACCGGTTTGCCGCGCAGCACCATCCCACATCCTCCGTCGGTATGACTAACAGCTTCCATGGAAGCTGCAATGGATTCTTGACTTGCAGTGACTTCGCTCGCAAAGACGGTTCGGACGACAGGTTCCGAGGAGACAGGCGCCATGAAGACCCACCGCATCGCCGCCATCCCGGGGGACGGCATCGGCGTCGAGGTCATCGCCGCCGGCATCGAGGTGCTGGAAGCCCTGGCGCGGCGCGACGGCTCCTTCGGCTTCGCCTTCGACCATTTCGACTGGGGCTCGGACTACTACAAGCGCACCGGGCTGATGATGCCGGCCGATGGGCGCGAGCAGATCAAGGACCATGACGCGATCTTCTTCGGCGCCGTCGGCGCGCCCGACGTGCCCGACCACGTCACCCTCTGGGGCCTGCGGCTGGCGATCTGCCAGCCCTTCGACCAATACGCCAATGTCCGCCCGACGCGGGTGCTGCCCGGCATCACCTCGCCTTTGCGCCACGTCTCGGGCCCGGAGCTCGACTGGGTGATCGTGCGCGAGAACTCGGAAGGCGAATATGCCGGCGTCGGCGGCCGCGTCCACAAGGGCTTCCCCGAGGAGGTCGCCACCGACGTCTCGATGATGACGCGCCACGGCGTCGCCCGCATCATCCGCTACGCCTTCAGGCTGGCGCAGGCGCGGCCGCGCAAGCTGCTCACCGTCGTCACCAAGTCGAACGCCCAGCGCCATGCCATGGTGATGTGGGACGAGATCGCCGCCGAGGTCGCGGCTGAGTTTCCGGACGTGACCTGGGACAAGATGCTGGTCGACGCCATGACCATGCGCATGGTGATCAAGCCCGGCAGCCTCGACACCATCGTCGCGACCAATCTCCATGCCGACATCCTGTCGGACCTCGCCGCCGCGCTCGCCGGCTCTCTCGGCATCGCGCCGACCGCCAATCTCAACCCCGAGCGCGCCTTCCCCTCGATGTTCGAGCCGATCCATGGCTCGGCCTTCGACATCGCGGGCAAGGGCATCGCCAACCCGATCGGCACCTTCTGGACGGCGACGATGATGCTCGACCATCTCGGCGAGGCTGGAGCTTCGGCCAGGCTGATGCGGGCGATCGAGCGGGTGACGGCCGACCCGGCCTTCCACACGCCCGATCTCGGCGGCAAGGCGACGACGCGGGCGGTGACGGACGCGGTCATCGCCGCGATCGCCGGCGACAACGCCTGAGCGTCAACGGCATCGTGACCCTGCCGCGCGCCCGGCGCTGCTGACAACCGCCCGCCCGCTCCCCATATCCTGCGCGAACGGAAGACCTCGGAACGCGAGAAAGGGAGAGCGGGAATGGGACTGATGAGCATGTTCGGCGGCAGCCTGGCGCCCCGGGAGCCCTACCCCTACGAGCTCAGCGACGCCGAGTGGCGCGCGAAGCTGACGCCGGAGCAGTACAACGTGCTGCGCGGCCACGGCACCGAGCGTCCCGGCTCCTGCGCCCTCAACTACGAGAAGCGCCCCGGCACCTTCTCCTGCGCCGGCTGCGACCAGCCGCTCTTCCGCAACCTCAACAAGTTCGAGAGCGGGACGGGCTGGCCGAGCTTCAACGAGCCGCTGGAAGGCGCCGTCGGCACCACCGAAGACCGCAAGTTCGGCATGGTCCGCACCGAGGTCCACTGCGCCAATTGCGGCGGCCATCTCGGCCATGTCTTCCCGGACGGCCCGCCGCCGACGGGCTTGCGCTACTGCATCAATGGCGTCGCGATGAATTTCGAGCCCGCCGCCTGACGACCCTCCAGGGCGCGGCCATTGCTGCGCCCTATTTCGGGATCTCGACCCAGTAGACCGCCCGGTTGGCCGGCGTGCCCGCGTGAAGGCAGACCACCCGAGCGCGGCGCTTGCCCCCGGCATCCTCGACAGCGGCGAAGGCGATGTATTCGGTCGCGACGTGCTGCCCGCCGATCTTTTTGTCGAAGCGGTTTTCGATCAGGCTGTCGCCACGCTCGATCCGCACCGCTTTCAGTGTGCCGCCGTCGCGCTTCGACTCGGCCAGCGCGAAGCGCTCGCAATCGGCCAGCGGATCGGCGGCGGGGCGCGTCTGGGCGCCGGCTGCCAGCGGCGTGGCGGAAAGGACAAGCGCGGCGAGGCGCAGCAGGGTGGTCTCGGGACGGCTCATGGGATCCTCGTTTGAGCTGACGCTGACGATGCCGCAGGCAGGCTCCTGCGCCAAGCCAAGGCACGACGGCCGAATGTCGCGGCACAAGGGCGCAATCGCGACGGCCTGCCCCTATATTGACCGTGAACGAATCACGCACGAGCAGCGCCGATCTTGTCAGACCACAGCATCACCTCCGCCCCCCTGCCCCGCCCCGGCGGCCTCGCCGCGCGCGCGCAGGCCGCACCCGCGGCCGGCTATCTCGCCGGGCTGAACCCGGAGCAGCGCCAGGCGGTCGAGGCCACCGATGGGCCGGTCCTTGTGCTGGCCGGCGCCGGCACCGGCAAGACCCGCGTGCTGACCACCCGCATCGCCCATCTGATCGCGACCAACCGTGCCTTCCCCTCGCAGATCCTCTCGGTGACCTTCACCAACAAGGCCGCGCGCGAGATGAAGGAGCGCGTCAGTCATCTCGTCGGGGCGGTCGCCGAGGGCATGCCTTGGCTGGGCACTTTCCACTCGATCTCCGCCAAGATTCTGCGCCGCCACGCCGAATTGCTCGATCTGCGCAGCGACTTCACGATCCTCGATACCGACGACCAGATCCGCCTGATGAAGCAGGTGATCCAGGCCGAGGGCATCGACGAGAAGCGCTGGCCGGCGCGCATGCTCTCCGGCTTCATCGATTCCTGGAAGAACCGCGGGCTGGCTCCGAAAGACGTCGCGCCGGGCGAGGCTGCCGTCTTCGCCAACGGCAAGGGCGGCAAGCTCTATGCCGCCTATCAGGACCGGCTGAAGACGCTGAATGCGGTGGATTTCGGCGACCTGCTGCTGCACTGCCTGACGCTGTTCCGGGAGCATGTCGATGTGCTCGCAACCTATCACGAGCGCTTCCGCTACATCCTCGTCGACGAGTATCAGGACACCAACACGGCGCAGTATCTCTGGCTCCGCCTGCTCGCCCAGGGCCGCCGCAACATCGCCTGCGTCGGTGACGACGACCAGTCGATCTATGGCTGGCGCGGCGCCGAGGTCGACAACATCCTGCGCTTCGAGCACGATTTCCCGGGCGCCACCGTGATCCGACTGGAGCGCAACTACCGCTCGACCGGCCATATCCTCGCCACCGCGTCAAAACTGATCGCCCGCAACGAGACCCGGCTGGGCAAGACGCTGCGCACCGAGGACGAACTCGGCGAGAAGGTCACCATCACCGGCGCCTGGGACAGCCAGGAAGAGGCGAGGCTGATCACCGACGAGATCGAGGCGATGCAGCTCAAGGGTAACAACCTCGCCGAGATCGCCGTGCTGGTCCGCATCTCCGCCCAGATGCGCGAGCTGGAGGAGCGCTTCGTCCAGACCGGCGTACCCTACCGCGTCATCGGCGGCCCGCGCTTCTACGAGCGCGCCGAGATCCGCGACGCCATGGCCTATCTGCGCTGCGTCGTCTCGCCCACCGATGATCTCGCCTTCGAGCGCATCGTCAACCAGCCCAAGCGCGGCCTGGGCGACGCCACCATCCAGATCCTGCACAACCACGCCCGCGCGACCGGCTGCTCCCTGCTGCAATCGGCCCGCGCCATCGTCGAGAGCGACGAACTCAAGCCCAAGGCGCGCACGAGCCTGCGCGAACTGGTCGAGGCCTTCGGCCGCTGGTCCAAGCGCGCCGAGCACATGCCCCAAGGCGAACTCGCCGAACTCGTGCTGGAGGAGAGCGGCTACACCGAGATGTGGCAGAAGGACCGCTCGGCCGACGCCGCCGGACGGCTCGAGAACCTGAAGGAGCTGGTGCGCTCCCTCGACGAATTCCCCGACCTGCCGGCCTTCCTCGAACACGTCTCGCTGGTGATGGACGCCGATAGCGGCGACAGCGCCGAGCGCGTCTCGATCATGACGCTGCACGGCGCCAAGGGGCTGGAGTTCGACACCGTCTTTTTGCCCGGCTGGGAGGAAGGCCTCTTCCCCAACCAACGCGCGCTCGATGAGAGCGGCCGCGCCGGGCTGGAAGAAGAACGCCGCCTCGCCCATGTCGGCCTGACGCGGGCGCGCAAGCGGCTGAAGCTCTATTTCGCCTCGAACCGCCGCATCCACGGCCTCTGGCAGTCGAGCCTGCCCTCGCGCTTCATCGACGAATTGCCCGAGGAGCATGTCGAGGTCGTCCAGGCGGCGTCGAACTACTCGCAGGGCGGCTATGGCGCCTCGCGCTTCGACCGGATGGAAAGCTTCGGCTCCTCCTACAACACGCCCGGCTGGCAGCGCGCCCAGGAGAGCAAGGCCAGGGGAAGCGGCTTCTCCGAAAACGGCGCCAATTTCGGCCAGAGCGGCTTCGGCACCACCCGCCAGCGCGGCCCCCTCCTGATCGAGGGCGAACTCACCGCCAAATCCTCAGGCTCCTCGGCCTACGGCGAAGGCGCCCGCGTCTTCCACGTCAAATTCGGCAACGGCTCGGTGGCGTCCGTCGACGGCAACAAGCTGACGGTCGATTTCGACAAGGCCGGGCGCAAGATGGTGCTGGACAGCTTCGTGCAGAAGGCGGGGTAAGGCGGCGCTTAGCTGATAACAATTGAGTGAAACCAACCAAGCTTTTTCCGTTGGCGGATAGACCGCATCGAGCGCGGATGTTGGTCAATGGGTACGTTGATTTTGCCCGAGGCCCTCATGCTCACCAACAGCGCCGACATCATACGTCGCCTCAAGCGCGAGGGCTTCGTTCTCAAGAGCGTGCGCGGCTCGCACCACAAATTCGTTCATGAGGCGACGAAGCGCATGGCCATCGTCGTTCATCCCAAGCGAGACATTCCCATCGGCACGGTTCATGGGATATACAAGGATGCCGGCTGGGAACGGGATTGAGCGAAGGTCGCCATGCGGCATTACATTGCGGTCGTCCATAAGGACGCGACATCCTGCTACGGCGTGCTCTTTCCCGATGTGAAGGGGATCTTTACCGCAGGCGACACGCTCGACGAAGCCTTTCGGCAGGCACGCGAGGTGCTTGAATTCGCGGCCGAAAGCTGGCGGGAAGATACGGGAACTGAGTTCCCCAAACCTCGAAGCATCGACGAATTGAGGAGCGATCCAGATTTCCTGGCGTCGTCTCAGGACGCGATCCTGATGGCCGTTCCCTTCGAGCCCTCGCCCACACGTCTCGCAGCCGAGTAAAGTGACCCACTACGTCGCCTTCATCGAGGACGCAGGCCCCGATTTCGCCGTCGGCGTCTGGTTTCCCGATCTACCCGGCTGCTTCTCGGCCGGCGACACGCTCGACGAGGCACTGGCCAACGCGCCTGAGGCCGTCGCGCTCTGGTTCGAGGATATCGAGGAGGACGGCCGCAGCGTGCCCCGCGCCCGCACCCCGATCGAACTCAAGGCCGATCGAGAGACCGCAGCCGAGATGGCGAAATACGTCATCGCGCTGATTCCGGCGCCGGATGTCGCCCTTCAGCCGGTAGCCGAATAGGCCCACGAACCTCTTCGTCAACCTAGACATGCCGCGCAGCGGCGCAGTTCCGGATAACGGCGCGGTTGTCTCAGCGACCTCACAGCCCCTCCCTCGCCCGAAACGCCCGCCGCGCCGCCTCGACCTGTGCGTGATAGGTCTCCGCCCAGACCCAGACCCCGCAGAAGGCAGCCGTCAGTTCGCGTCCGATCTCGGTCATCGTGTAGTCGACATGCGGCGGGATGACCGGATGGACCTTGCGGGTGATCAGCCCGTCGCATTCCATCTGCCGCAGCGTCTTGGTCAGCATCTTCTGGCTGATGCCGCCGACGGTCCGGCCGATCTGGCGGAAGCGCAGCGTGCCGTGCTCCTCCAGCGCCTCCAGGATCAGCATGGTCCATTTGTCGGCGACCTGGCCGATCACGTCCCGCACCAGCGCCTCGACCTCCGGCGCGACCTCGGGATGAACCAGCCGGCCCTGCTCGCGCATCGCCTCCACCGCCTCGCGGATCATCTGCATGCGACGCTCTCCTTGGGGTGCCTATGGCACTTTCAGGTGCCTTCTTTCGATTGGAGAGCATCTGCCCTAGTTGTGTCGAACGCAACCGAGAAAGGGCCTTGCGATGAACATCACCGGCAACACCATCCTCATCACCGGCGGCGGCAGCGGCATCGGCCGCGCCCTGGCCGAAGCGCTGCACGCGAAGGGCAACACCGTCATCATCGCTGGACGGCGCGAGAGCGTGCTCGACGACGTCACCCAGGCCCATCCCGGCATGGCATCGATGCTGCTCGACATCCAGGACAAGGCGGACATCGCAGCCTTCGCCCAGGAGGCGGTCGCGCGCTTTCCAGCGCTGAACGTCGTCATCAACAATGCCGGCATCATGCGGCCGGAAACGCAGATCGACCTCGCCATCGCCGAGGAGACGATCGCGACCAACCTGCTCGGACCGATCCGGCTGACAGCGGCGCTGCTGCCGCATCTCAAGGCACAGCCGCGCGCCGCGATCGTCACCGTCTCGTCGGGCCTCGCTTTCGTTCCCATGGCCGCGACGCCGACCTACTCCGCCACCAAGGCGGCGATCCATTCCTGGTCGATGGCGCTGCGCTATCAGCTCAGGGACACGTCGGTCGAGGTCGTTGAGATCGCGCCACCTTACGTGCAGACCGAGCTGCTGGGCGCGCACCAGTTGACCGACCCCGACGCCATGCCGCTCGCCGACTTCACCGACGAGGTGATGGCAATCCTCGAAGACGCCCCCGCCTCCGGAGAGGTCATCGTCGAGCGCTGCAAGCCCCTGCGGTTCGCAGAAGAAAACGGCAATTTCGCCGGCGTCTTCGCGATGGTGAACAGCCGGCACTGACGGCAAGGATCCGGCGTCATTCTCGGGCTTGACCCGAGAATCTCCCAAACCAGAAGTCGCTGGTTTCCGAGATGGTCGGGTCAAGCCCGACCATGACGCTGCCTCCGCCACGGCAGGCCATGACAACGTTAGTCGGGCCTGCTAATCCCCCGCTCATGCGCGAAGGCCTCCTCCCCTCCACGGTCGCGACCGTCCTCGAACTCTCGACCAGCGGCGAGAAGGCGCGCGCGCTGACCGAGCTGCTCGGCGAGGTCTTCGACCCCACCGAAACCGCGATCTCGGCCTTCGAGATCGAGACCGGCGTCACCACGCTCTCGCTGAACGCGCCCTGGAAGGTCGAGATCTATTTCGCTGTTCATCCCGACGAGGAGGCCGTGCGCGACATGCTGCGGCCGATCGTCGGCGACAGCATCGATTCCACGCCGTTTGAGACGGTGAACCAGCAGGACTGGGTCGCCGCGAGTCTGGACGGGCTGAAACCCGTCCGCGCCGGCCGCGTCCTCGTCCATGGCGACCATGACCGCGATGCGGTGCGCATCAACGATATCGGCATCGAGATTCCTGCCGCGCTCGCCTTCGGCACGGGCCATCACGGCACCACGGCGGGCTGCCTGCTCGCGCTCGACGCCGAACTGAAACGCCGCCGCCCGCGCTACGCGATCGATGTCGGCACCGGAACCGGCATTCTAGCGCTGGCGCTGGCCAAGCAGACGAAGCGCAAGGTCGTCGCCGGCGACATCGACGCCATTGCGGTCGAGGTCGCCGCGCACAACGCCCGCGTCAACCATGCGCCGCACGCGCTCGATCTTTATGTCGCGCCGGGCCTGCGCCATGCCAAGGCGAACCGGCCGCGCCATTTCGACCTCGTCTTCGCCAATATCCTCGCCGGTCCGCTAAAGCGCCTCGCCCCCTCGATCGCGCGGGTGCTGTCGGATGACGGCACGGTGATCCTCTCGGGCCTGCTCGAAATGGATGTCGCCGGCGTCGTCTCGACCTACCGGCACCAGGGGCTCTCTCTCGCCCGCCGCTCGCTGCGCGAAGGCTGGGCCACACTGGTCATGAAAAAAGGCGGCGCAGCCCCGAGGCCACGCCACCTTCGATAATCCGGAAAGTCATCGAGGCGCCGCCGCAAGGGACGGCGTGATCCTTCGCTAGGCCGAGGCGAATGGCGCGCCGCGCGAGAACCGGAGCGGAGCGGACATGAAGTCCGTGAGCACCGGAAGCGCAGCGCGGTGCGTCAGGCGCCCGGCCTAGTAGAAGGAGCGCCCGTCCCGCTCAGAATCCGATATGGCCGTACTTGGCTTCCGCCTCCGCCTGCATGGAGCGGGCGTCGTGCCAGACGGCGGAGGCGAACTTCACGGCGTCGACGATGGTCTCGTAGACATGCTTGATGATGGCGATCATGGTTTTCGTCCTTGGAAGGCGCCGGGTGAGCGGCGTTGAAATCGGGAAGGCTCCGGCGCGTCATGCGCCGGACAAGGCGCGGCTCAGCGGTTGAACGGCAGGGCCTCGTCGGTCGCCAGCGAGGTGGCGGCGAGACCGCCGAGCATCAGGCCGGCCTCGTTGACCCGAAAGCTGTGGGCACGCAGTTCGCGCAGGGCGGAGCGGCGGCGGCTCTCGATCATCGCGGCGTAGAAACGCTGCCAGAAGCCGGGGCCTTCAGAGGCCGCCGCGGTCTTCTTGACCTCAGTGGCGGGCAGGACGGCGGTGTTGTTCAGCACATAGGTCATAGGGATCCATCTCCTCAATCGAAACGAAGGACAGTCCCGGTCGCTTCCTCGTTCTCTTATGCGACCAAAGTGGTACGTCTTCGCACTTGCGAAAAGAGGATTTCGCAGATGCGAGATATGCGCCCAACGCATACGAGGGGCGGGTTTTCGTTAACGATTGACGAATTCGCATAGCGAAGTGGCAGACGCCTGCTTTTGCGGCGGCTTTTCAGATGGCGTCGCGCATCGCGCAGCGCCATTTCGACTCGCCATCGCCGTCCGCACCCGCAACGATGACCCAAAGCCCAACCGGACTCGCCCGATGCCCGAATCGCCTGCCCTGCCGACCTGCCGCTTTCAGACCTTCTCCGAGCCGACCGACCCCTCGCAGGTTGGCCCGCGCATCGCCGCGCTGCGGCAGGAACTCGCGAGACAGGGGCTCGCCGGCTTCATCGTGCCCCGCGCCGACGAGCACCAGGGCGAGTATGTCCCCGCCCATATGGCCCGTCTCGCCTGGCTGACCGGCTTCACCGGCTCAGCCGGCAATGCCGTCATCCTCGCCGACCGGGCGGCGTTGATCGTCGACGGCCGCTACACCATCCAGTCCCAGGAGCAGACCGACACCGCCATCGTCACGCCGACGCGGATGGAGGAGACGCCGCTCGACCGCTGGATCGAGCAGAATCTGCCGGCCGGCAGGCGGCTCGGCTACGATCCCTGGCTGCACACGGTCGATGGCGTCGCGAAGCTGGAGAAGGCGGCGGCCGCGGCCGGCGGCACGCTCATTGCCCTGGAGCAGAACCCAATCGATGCGATCTGGAGCGACAGGCCGGCGCCCCCTGCCGCGCCCGTGAAGGCCCATCGCGGCGACTTCGCGGGAGAGGACGCCGCCAGCAAGCTCGCCCGCATCCAGGAGGCCCTGACCAAGGCGAAGGTCGATGCGCTCGTCGTCTCGGACCCGCATGCGCTGGCCTGGACCTTCAACATCCGCGGCGGCGATGTCGAGCACACACCCCTGCCGCTGGGCTATGCCATCGTGCCTCGCGAGGGCCGTCCGACCGTTTTTCTCGCGCCGGAGAAGATCACCAACGAGGCCGGAGACGCGATCGGCGCCGTCGGCGAGATCGCGCCGCCGGCCGCTCTCACCACCCAGCTCGCGGCGCTGGGCGCGGCCGGGGCCAGGGTCAGGCTCGACGCGACGACCGCCGCCTCGGCACTCGCCTCGCTGATCCGCGACGCCGGTGGCACGCCCGATTCGGGCACGGACCCGATCGCGCTGATGAAGGCCCGCAAGAACGAGGCGGAACTCGCCGGCGCCCGCGCCGCCCATCTCCGCGACGGCGCCGCGATGGTGCGCTTCCTCTCCTGGCTGGCGCGCGAGGCGCCCAAGGGCGGGCTGACCGAGATCGACGCGGTCGCGGCGCTCGAGGCCGAGCGGCTGAAGACCGGCCTGCTCAAGGACGTCTCCTTCACCACCATCGCCGGCGCCGGCCCCAACGCCGCCCTGCCGCATTACCGCGTCACCGAAGCGAGCAACCGGGCCATCGCGCCCGGCATTCTGCTGGTCGATTCCGGCGGGCAGTATGAGGACGGCACCACCGACATCACCCGCACCATGGCGATCGGCGAGCCCAGCGCCGAGATGCGCGACCGCTACACCCGCGTGCTGAAGGGGCATATCGCGATCTCGCGCGCGCTCTTCGTCAAGGGCACCTCGGGCGCGCAGCTCGATGCGCTGGCGCGGCTGCCGCTCTGGCAGGCGGGGTTCGATTTCGACCACGGCACCGGCCACGGCGTCGGCAGCTATCTTTCGGTGCATGAGGGGCCGCAGCGGATTTCCAAGCTCGGCACGACGCCGCTGGAGCCCGGCATGATCCTCTCCAACGAGCCCGGCTACTACAAGGAAGGCCATTACGGCATCCGCATCGAGAACCTGATCGTCGTCGAGGAGCGCGCCATCCCGGGCGGCGAGCGCACCATCTACGGTTTCGAGACCATCACCTGGTGCCCCTATGAGCGCGCGCTGATCGACCGCGCCTTGCTGGACGCCAGCGAGATCGCCTGGCTCGACGCCTATCACCGCGAGGTCTGGAGCAAGCTCGCGGATCTGGTCGAGGGCGAGGCGAAGGCGTGGCTGGAAAGGGCCTGCCTGCCGCTGTGAGCGAAAATCGGAATTGACACAACCTAAGGTAGCATTATCGTCCCTGCCATTCTCGGGCGGGGGCGACCATGACCAGGCATTTCCTATCGATCGCATGCGGACTTCTGGCGGCAGGTTGCGCGACATCGCCGCCGATCGATCTCAGTCAGCCCACCGGGGGCCGCGAGCTTCGGCCGGCGCGCGCCGGCATCAATGTCGGCTCGCTCTATTTCGCCCGCGAGAAGGCGACCGAGGACCGGTCCCGCCCGGTCAACCTTGAGCGTCTCTGCGAGGTCGATCTGGCGCGATATGCCGTGCTGCCGGTCGATGCCAGACAGTCGGACGTCGATCTGAGCTTCAAGATCGAGGCCAGCGGCGCGGTGAGCGGTATCAAGAACATCTTCGTCAATCTTGGCCTCAGTGGCAATTTCAGCGATCATTTCGAGTACAAGCTGACCAATGTCGTCGATCGCAGCATCAGCTATCAGGAGGCCGAGACGCTCTTCGCAGACCGGGCCTTCAAGCGCGATTGCAGCCACTGGCGCCGGAACATCTCGCGCGAGAACTGGGCGCGCTACCAGGTCCTCTCGCTCAAGACCGGCGACATCGTGCTCCGGCAGAAGACGGACAGCGGCGTCTCCGCCGACATCAAGGCCAAGATCGCCGTTGCGGAGCCGCAGCTCAAGGCCGCCCTGTCGCGCAGCTACAACCTCGCCGTGAGTGGGCAGGGCATGGTGATCGCGGTCAACCCGATCATCCGCGACTGAGTCAGGCGAGCGCCCGCAACGCCACCACCGCCGCGACACCGACCGCCACGACGCCGAGCAGCGGCAGGCGCGTGGCGGCGAGCGCGGCCAATAGCGCCGCCACCGTCTCCGGCCAGCCAGTGGCGAGCGCGCTCGGCGCGATGACGGCGACGAGCACGGCGGGCGGGATCGCATCGAAAGCGGCCTGGGTGCGCGGCGACAGCTGGAGCCGTCCGGCGAGCGCGAGCCCGGCGAGGCGGGTCGCATAGGTCGCGATCGCCATGCCCAGGATGGCGAGGAGGTTGTGCGGGTCGAGCGTCATGGGCGGGCCTCCGGCGCGGGCTTGGCATCCCCTGCCGAGCCCGCCACGAGCCAGGCGGCGGCCAGCCCGCAAAGCGCGCCCGCCAGCACATGCCAGGGCGGCCCGATCAGCCGATAGGTCAGGGCCGAGGCCAGACCCGCGGCCGCCACGGTCCAGAACGTCACCTGCCCCTTCCAGAAGGCGGCCACCAGCGCGATGAACAGCGCGGTGAAGGCGAAGTCGGCCCCGAAGCGGCGCGGATCGCCCAGCGCGGCACCGACCACCGTCCCGAGCGTCGAGGTCGCGACCCAGCAGGTCACGAAGGGCACCACCATCCCGAACCAGTAGGCCGGCGTCAGGCGATGGGTGCGCGCCCGCTTCTCGGCCAGCGCCCAGTTCTCGTCGGCCATGTAGTAGAGCCCGAGCGCCGTCTGCCCCCGCGAGAAGCCCGCGAGCTTCGGCACCAGCGAAGCGCTCATCAGCACATGGCGGGCATTGATCAGCAGCGTCGAGAACACGATCGCGCCGATCGGCGCCGGCGTCGCCCAGAGCTCGACCGCCGCGAATTGCGCCCCGCCGGCGAAGACGAGCGCGCCCATCACGAGCGTCTCCAGCGGAGACAGGCCCTTGCCGGCCGCGAGCGCCCCGAAGAGCAGCGCGATCGGCACGGCGGCGAGCATGGCGGGCGCGATGTCGCGCAGGCCCCGCAGGGCGTCGTCCTTCAGCGAAGACATGGATCGAAGCCTTCAGGAGAGATGGGCGGCGCGGAAGGCGCCGGGCGTGACGCCGAGCCGCGCCTTGAAGGCGCGGGTGAGATGGGCCTGGTCGCAGAAGCCGGTGGCGACCGCGACCGCGCCGGGCGCCTCGCCCCGCCGCAGCCGCTCGCGCGCCCGCCTGACGCGGACATCGACGAGGAACGCATGCGGCGTCAGCCCGGTCTCAGCCCGGAAGGCGCGGATCAGGTGATGCCGCGGCAGGCCGACCGCGGCGCCGATCTCGGCAAGCGAAAGATCCTCGTCATGCCGGGCCTCGATCAGCGCCCGCGCGCGATCGACGGGGCCGGGTTCGCGCCCGATCGGGCGCGGGCCGAGATCGGCATGGCGCACCAGCATCGCGGCATAGGCCCGCAGCAGCGCCTCCTCGCCCGCCAGCGCATCCGCCCCCTCCTCCAGCAGCCGATGGGCGCCGGCAAACTGCGCCGCTCCCTCGGGGTCGTGCACAACCGGCTCGCGGAAGAAGGGTGTGCCGACGCTCTCGCGCCCGGTCAGCGAAGTCGCCAGTTCCCGCATCAGATCGAGCCCGGGATAGCTCATCCGGTAGCGATAGCCGCCCTCGCTCGGCGCCCCGTCATGAACGTCGAGCGGCTGGTTCATGACCAGATCGCCCGGGCCGGCATAAAGCCTCTGGCCGCGCGCATGCCAGATTTCGCAGCCGGTCAGGATCGTCCCGATCGCGTAGGTGTCATGGGCATGGGGCGCATAGGCATGGGTGCGGAAGGTCGCCGCCAGGAACTCCAGTCCGTCGAAGCGGCGCGCGGCGAAGAGATGCGCCCGCTCGCCGGTCTTCAGCGGCGTCTCGGCCAGCGCCTGTTCCTGCGTGATCAGATCCATGGCGCGAGGTTAAACCCGATCGCGCGGGGGCCGTCTTGAAGAAAAGTGATCGGGCGCATCAGCGGGGTGGATGCTGCTGACAGTGATGGGCAGGAGCGGCTCAGCCACCGACCAGATCAAACCAGCCGGCCTCGTCGATCACCTCGACGCCATGCTTCTGCGCATCCTTCAGCTTCGAGCCCGCGCCCGGCCCCGCCACCAGCAGGTCGGTCTTGGACGACACCGAGCCTGCGACCTTGGCCCCCAGCCGTTCCGCCATCGCCTTGGCCTCGTCCCGCGTCATCCGCTCGAGCGCGCCGGTGAAGACGACGATCTTGCCGGCGACAGGACTGGCCGACGCCACCGCCTCCAGCGGCTGCGGCGTCACCTGCGCGAGCAGCCGGTCGAGCAACTCCTCATTGTGCGGCTCGCCGAAGAAGTCCGTCAGCGCCTCGACCACGGTGGGCCCGACGCCATCGATCGCGTCGAGCTCCTGCCGCTCGGGCGAGGCCGGGTCGGCCGCCGCCAGCCCCGCCGCCCGCAGCGCCTCGAATGAGCCGTAATGGCGCGCCAGCAGGCGGGCATTGGTTTCGCCGATATGGCGGATGCCGAGCCCGAAGATGAAGCGGTTGAGCGGCGGCGTCCGGCGCTCCTCGATCGCGGCGAAAAGCTTCGCCACGCTTTGGGCGCCGAAGCCTTCCTTGTCCTTCAGCTTCTTGAGATTGGCGCCGTCGCGCGCGGCCAGCGTGAAGATATCGGCCGGCTCCTTCACCGGCAGGTCGGGATCGCCGTGGAAGAACTCGATCTGCTTGTCGCCGAGCCCGTCGATGTCGAGCGCGTCGCGCGAGACGAAATGCTTCAGCCGCTCGACCGCCTGGGCCGGACAGATCAGCCCGCCGGTGCAGCGGCGCACGGCGTCTTCCTTGCCGGAGCGCGGATTGATCTCGCGCGTCGCATGGCTGCCGCAGGCGGGGCAGAGCGTCGGGAAGACGTAAGGCTTCGCATCCGCCGGCCGCTTGGTGAGATCGACCGCCGCCACCCGCGGGATCACGTCGCCGGCGCGCTTCACCGTCACCGTGTCGCCGACGCGGATGTCGGGGGGCTCGCCGTCGCGGATGCGCTCGCCCTTGGAATCGTAGCCGCGGATATAGTCCTCATTGTGCAGCGTCGCATTGGTGACGACGACGCCGCCGACCGTCACGGGGCGCAGACGCGCCACCGGCGAGAGAGCGCCGGTGCGCCCGACCTGAATCTCGATCGCCTCCAGCACCGTTGTGGCGAGTTCCGCCGGGAATTTATGCGCGATCGCCCAGCGCGGCGCCCGCGAGACGAAGCCGAGCCGCGCCTGCAAGCTCAGCTCGTCGACCTTGTAGACGACGCCGTCGATATCGTAGCCGAGCGTGGCGCGCTGGCTCTCGATCAGCCGGTATTGCGCGATCAGCGCCTCGACGCTCTCGCAGCGCTTCATCAGCGGATTGGTGCGGAAACCCCAGCGCCCGAAGGCCTCGACGACGCCCGATTGCGTCGGCGCCGGCAGCTCCGGCATCTCGCCCCAGGCATAGGCGAAGAAGCGCAGCGGCCGCGAGGCGGTGATGGTGGCGTCGAGCTGGCGCAGCGAGCCCGCCGCCGCATTGCGCGGATTGGCGAATTCGGGAAGCCCCTTCTCGCGCTGGCGCTCGTTGATGCTGGCGAAATCGGTATGGCCCAGATAGACCTCGCCGCGCACCTCGGCGATATCAGGCACGTCCGGCCCGGCCAGAACCTGCGGGATCTCGCCGATCGTGCGGGCGTTGACCGTGACGTCCTCGCCCTCCTCGCCGTCGCCGCGCGTCGCGGCATGGACGAGCGCGCCCTTCTCATAGCGCAGCGAGAGCGACAGCCCGTCGATCTTGGGCTCGGCGGTAAAGGCGATGGCTTCATCATCCTTGCGGCCGAGGAAGCGGTGCACCCGCTGCACGAACTCGGCCACCGCCTCGTCGGTGAAGGCGTTGTCGAGCGAGAGCATCGGCACGCGGTGGCGGATCTTGGCGAACTTGCCTGACGCCTTGGCGCCGACCTGGACGCTGGCCGACGAGGCCGCCTTCAGCGCCGGAAACGCCGCCTCGATCGCCTCCAGCCGTCGCCGCATTGCATCGAAGGTCGCGTCGTCCATCTCCGGCGCGTCGTTCTGGTGATAGGCGATGTTGGCCGCCTCCACCGCCTCGGCCAGCCGCCTGTGCTCGGCCCGGGCCTGGCGGGAAGTCAGTTCGGCGACGGGGATGGGTTCGGGCGCGCTCATGGTCCCTCATTAGGCGAGAAGCCGGCGTCGTGGGAAGGCAGGATGAAAGCCGCCGTTCCCGCATTCGTGTTCGCGCCGCCTGCGACAGGGCTGACCTTTTCGGCTATCCTCCCTCAGCTGGGAATTGGAAGCTCGACGCCTTCAGGCCGTTGACCCAAGCTCGCGTCAAAGGGCTGCAAGGCGAACCGGGCCGCAACCGGGAGACACGCCATGGCCAATCTCGACACCCATCTGGACAGCGTCCCGCGCGGGGAGGTGCCCGCGATGCCGCGCGTCAACACCATCACCACCCGCGACCTGCGTGAGGCGTTGAGGCTGGGCTGGGAGGATTTCAAGGCGCAGCCGAGCCACCTCGCCTTCGTCGCGCTGATGTACCCCGTCATCGGCGTGCTGCTAGCGCAGGCGACGGTGAGCTTCAACATCTTCCCGCTGCTCTTCCCGCTGCTCGGCGGCTTCGCCCTGCTCGGCCCCTTCGCGGCGATCGCGCTCTACGAGATCAGCCGGCGGCGCGAGCGCCAGCTTGATTCGGGCTGGGAACACGCCTTCGCCCTGCTGCGCTCGCCGGCGATCGGCCAGATCCTGCTTTTGGGCGCGATGCTGACCGGGCTCTTCCTCGCCTGGCTGGCCTGTGCCTGGTTCATCTACCAGGGTCTGCTCGGCCTGCCGGCGGATGTCTCGACGCTCGACTTCCTGCGCGCGGTCTTCACCACCGGCGACGGCTGGACGATGATCGTCGTCGGCAACGCGGTCGGGCTGATCTTCGCGATCCTCGCCTTCTCGATCTCGGTGGTGTCGTTCCCGCACATCATCGACCGGCGGGTCGACGTCGCCACGGCGGTGCGCACCTCACTCGCCGCGGTCGAGCGCAACCCGCGCGTGATGATGATCTGGGGTCTGATGGTCACGGGGCTGCTGGTGCTCGGCTGCCTGCCGCTGCTCGTCGGCCTGATCGTGGTCATGCCGGTCCTCGGCCATGCCAGTTGGCATCTCTACCGCAAGGTGGTCGAGGGCTGACAGCCTGCCCCGGCTGACGCTGCGGTCGCCGCCCGTCGCGCGAAAGCGGGAACTTTCGCGCGAAAACGCGGTTCACTGCCCATCATCGACCTGGCGGCGGGCGCAGCGCCCTGCCGCCCTACCGGGGGCAGTTCCATGAACAGCATCATCTACATCATCGGCCTGATCGTCGTCGTCCTGGCCATCCTGTCCTTCCTCGGCCTGCGCTGAGGAAGGCGGACGCCGCCCGACGACAGGGCACGCCGCGGATCAGCGCGGCTTCTTGCCCTTGAAGGGCGCCTTGCCCGCAAAGGATTTGCCGGCCCCCGACTTGCCGGCACCGAAGGGCTTCGGCGCATAGGGCTTCTTCTCGCCATAGGGCTTGTCGCCAGCCGGCTTGTCGAAGCGGGGCTTCGGGCCCGAGCGGAACGAAACGTTCGGGTCCGATAGCGCCTCGCGGTCGCTGCGCACCGGGTCATAGGCCTTGGCGGCGCCGAAGGGCTTGGATTTGCCCTCATAGGTCTTCTTTTTGCCCTCATAGGGCTTCTTGTCCCCGCCCTCATAGGGCTTGGCGTCGGGCCGGGCCTCGTAGGGCTTCGGCTCATAGGCCTTCTTGGCGTAGGGCTTCTTGTCCCCGCCCTCATAGGGCTTCTTCTCGTAAGGCTTCTTTTCGTAGGGCTTCTTCTCGTAAGCCCGGGGCGGACGCGCATCGCCGTCGCGCTCGGGCTTGACGTAGGGCGCGGGCGCATGGCTCGCCTTCTCGGCGAAGGGCTTGGCCGGGCGGCGCTCGTCCTCGCCGGTCACCGGTTCGATCACGATCTTGTCGCGGTCGACGGCCTTCGCCAGCTCGTAGAAGCGCTCGGCGACATCGGCGTCGATCTCGACCTTGGTTTCCTTGTCGAAGATGCGGATCGCGCCGACCTCGTCGCGGGTGATCTTGCCGCGGCGGCAGATCATCGGCAGCAGCTGGCGCGGATCGGCGCCGTCCTTGCGGCCGACGCTCAGGCGGAACCAGACGGTGTCGCCGCGCGGCCCCGATTTGTGGCGCGGTGCGTCCGAACGCGGGCTGTCCTCGCGGTTCTCGCCGAAACGAGCCCCCTCGCGCGGCGCATAATCCTCACGCGCCCGGGCCGGACGACGCTCGTCGCGGGCGAAGTTCGGGTCCCCGACCTCCTCGGAGGCCGGCAGGCGGGCGCGATAAATCCGCACCAGCGCGGCCGCGATCTCGTTGACCGAGCGGCCGGCGATCAGGGCCTCGACCATCGCGGCGTCGACCTCGCCGGGCTCGCCGGTCAGGATCGGGTCGTTGAGCAGCCGCTCCTTGTCGAGGACACGGATTTCGTCCTGCGTCGGCGGGCCGGCCCAGACGGCCTCGACCTTGGCCTCGGCCAGCAGCATTTCCGCCTTGCGGCGGCGCGACGGCGGCACCAGCAGCACGCTGGTGCCCTTGTTGCCGGCGCGCCCTGTGCGGCCAGAGCGGTGCTGCATCACTTCGGGGTCGTTGGGCAGTTCGGCATGGATGACCAGCGTCAGCCCCGGCAGATCGATGCCGCGCGCGGCGACGTCGGTGGCGACGCAGACGCGCGCCCGGCCGTCGCGCAGCGCCTGCAGCGCCGAATTGCGCTCGCTCTGCGAGAGTTCGCCCGAGAGGGCCACGGCCGAGAAGCCGCGCTCCAGCAGGATCGCCTCGAGATGGCGCACCGCATTGCGGGTGTTGCAGAATACCAGCGAGCATGGCGAATCATGGAAGCGCAGCAGGTTGACCACCGCGAGCTCGGCTTCCTTCGGATAGACCCGGATCGCGCGATACTCGATGTCGGCATGGCCGCCGGGCGTGGCCGCGACCTCGATGCGCAGCGCATCGTTCTGGTAGCTCTTGGCGAGCTGGATGATCGCCTTGGGCAGGGTCGCCGAGAACAGCAGGCTCTGGCGCTCGGCCGGCGTGGTCTTCAGGATGAATTCGAGATCGTCGCGGAAGCCGAGATCGAGCATCTCGTCGGCCTCGTCGAGCACGACGGCCTTCAGCGCCGAGACATCGAGGCGATGGCGCTCGATATGGTCGCGCAGGCGGCCGGGCGTGCCGACGACGACATGGGCGCCCTCGTCGAGCAGGGCGGCCTCGCGGCGCGGGTCCATGCCGCCGACGCAGGCGATGATACGGGCATTGGCGTGCTTGTAGAGCCAGGCCAGCTCGCGCTGGACCTGCAGCGCCAGTTCACGCGTCGGTGCGATGATCAGGGCGAGCGGCTTGGCCGCACGGCCGAAGGCCTCGGCCTCGCCGAGCAGGGTCGCGCCGATGGCGAGCCCATAGGCGACGGTCTTGCCCGAGCCGGTCTGCGACGAGACCAGGAGGTCGCGCCCGGCGGCGGACGGCTCCAGCACGGCGCTCTGCACCGGCGTCGGTTCGGAATAGTTGCGTTCGGCGAGCGCGCGCGCGAGCGGCGCACTCGAGGTCAGGAAGGACATGGGACAGAGGGCCTAGGGTTACGGCGCGGAATCGGAATGACGGCGCAGGATGTCGGCGACGGGCGCAGGGCGCAGCCATCGATTGCGGGGCTCATAGCGCAAATGGCGACGGAAAGAAACCGGGATGGCAATCGCACCCTTAAAGGATACGCCCCACGATCTAAATGCGCCGTCATTCCGGACAAGCCGCGCCAGCGGCGCCGCTCCGGAATCCATCGTAGAGCGCAGTGCCCGACGATGGATTCCGGGCCTTCGCTTCGCTCGCCCGGAATGACGGAGCGGGGTTGATCGGCTTGCCCTTGACGACTCAGGCCCGCCGCGCGATCCCGCCGCCGCTTGCGGGGAGAACGATGCGGATGCGGTGGGTGGTCGTGGCGGTGGTATTGGCGGCGAGCGCGCAGGCTCACGCCCAGGACGGCGCGCAGATGATGACGCTGGCCGAGGTCAAGCAGCGCCGCGCTGAACTCGCGGGGCTCTTCGTCCGCGTCGAGAACGTCACCGTCTCCGGCTTCGCCATGGCCCGCGGCGGCCTCGCCCAGGACGCCAGCGGCACGGTGCGCCTCGACGATGCCGGCATGCCGCAGGACACCATCACCTATCTCGAACGCCATTGCGCCAGGCCCGGCGCGAAGCCCGGCGCCGCCGCCCCGGCCGGCTGCCGCGGCGCGCCGGAGTTCACGGTCGCCTCAGTGCAGGGCACCTTCACCATTAGCGACGCGCAGTTCATCCCGCAGAACTGAGGCACATGGCGACCGTCCGGCGTCCCGCCTTGCCAAGGCGCGACGCCCTGCGCTGTGATCGGGTCCCACGGAACAGGGACGGCTCTCATGGATCAGCAGACACGGCGCTTCGGTCTCTACGATGTCTCGATCCTGCATGACGGCTTTTACGAGGCCCCGATCGACGTCCTGACGCACACGGGGGGCCCGGCCGCGCGCGACGGCGCCATCGCCGCATGGGGCCGGCCGACACTGCGCATCGTCGTCAACTGCTTCCTCCTGCGCGGGCCAGGCGGCACCACCCTCGTCGATGCGGGCACAGGCACGTCCTGGGGCGAGGCCTATGGCCATGCACGCACCGCCCTCGATACGCTCGGCCTGACGCGCGAGAGCGTCGATCGCGTTCTGATCACCCATCTCCATGGCGACCATGCGCTCGGCCTGTTCGATGGCGAGGCGCCCTACTTCCCCAATGCGCGCGTCCTCGTTCCGGCCACCGAGCTCAGCTTCTTCACCGACGCGGACAAGCGCCTGACCACCCCCGAAAACCGTCGCGGCGGCTTCGCCATCGCCGAGACGCTGCTGCGTCTCTACCCCGACCGCGTCGACGCGATCTCCGACTCCGGAGACGTCCTGCCGGGAGTGATCCTGATCCCGCTGCCGGGCCATACCCATGGTCAAAGCGGCTATCTGATCGACAATGGCGGGCGCGACCTGCTGCTCTGGGGCGATGCGGTGCATCTCGAAACGCTGCAGGCGGCCGACCCCGATGTCGGGCTCGTGTTCGATTTCGATGGTGCTGTCGCGGTCGCGACGCGTCGCGACATCCTCGGGCGGGCGAGCGACCTCGGCTGGATCGTCTCCGGAGGCCATGTCGAAGGCTTCAAAACCGTGAGGCGTGTCGGGAACACCTTCGAACTGGTGCCCGCCACCTGAGCGGGAACTACCCCCGCACCCCGGCGGCCTCCAGCAGCCTGCCCGCAGCCGCCCTCGCCTCTTCGGTGATGCTGGCGCCCGCCAGCATGCGGGCGATCTCCTCGCGCCGCGCCTCGTCTTCCAGCCCGGTCACGCGCGTCACGGTGCGCGAGGCGGCGTCGCCTGGCAGCGCCGATTTGGCGATCAGGAAATGCTGGGCGGCCTTGGCGGCGACCTGCGGCGCATGCGTCACCGAGATCACCTGGACCCTGCCGGCGAGCCGCGCCAGCCGCTCGCCGATGGCGTCCGCGACCGCGCCGCCGACCCCGGTGTCGATCTCGTCGAAGACCAGCGTCGGGGCCGAACCGCGCTCGGCCAAAACGACCTTCAGCGCCAGCATGAAGCGCGAGAGTTCGCCGCCCGACGCCACCTTCATCATCGGGCCGGGCCGCGTGCCGGGATTGGTCTCGACCCAGAACTCGACTCGGTCGAAGCCCTCCGGCCCCCGAGCCGTCTCGTCGCTGTCGATCCGCGTGATGAAGCGGGCCCGTTCCAGCTTGAGCGGCGGCAATTCGGCCTTGACGGCCGCGTCGAGCTTCGCCGCCGCCTTCTGGCGGGCGGCGGACAGCTTGCCCGCCAGCCCGACATAGGCGGCCTCGGCCCGGACGAGGTCCTCTTCCAGCCGCCCGAGCGAGATCTCGCTGTCGTCGAGTGCGGTGAGATCGGCCGCCATGCTCTGCGCCAGCGGCACCAGCCCCTCGACCGGCACGTCGTATTTGCGCGCCGCGCCACGCAGCGCGAAGAGCCGCTCCTCGACGCGCTCCTGCTCGCGCGGATCGTATTCGGCGGCCCGCATGCCCGCCGAGAGCGCCTCGCCCGCCTCCTCCAGCGCGACGATCGCAGTGTTGAGCGCAGCCAGCGACGGATCGATCAGCGCCGGCGCCTGTCCGGCCCGGCGCTCGAGGCGACGCAGAACGGCCGAGAGCGCGGCGATCGGCGAGCCCTGCCCGGCCACCGCCTCATGCGCGTCGATCAGGTCGCGGGCCACCTTCTCGGCCTGCATCATGCCCTGGCGCTGGGCGGCGAGCGCCTCCTCCTCGCCGGGCTGCGGCGCGAGCTTGCCGAGTTCGGCGACCGCATGGCGCAGGAAATCCGCCTCCTTGCGTGCCGCCTCGACGCGCATGCGCTGCGCCTGCAGGGCCTGGCGCGCGCGCTTCAGCGTGTCGCTGGCGGCGATGACCGATTCGGCCTGCGCCTCCAGCCCGGCGAAACCATCCAGAATCAGGCGGTGCTGTGCCGGGTCGGTCAGCGCCCGGTCGTCATGCTGGCCATGGATCTCGACGATCGCGGCGCCGATCATCCGGAGGATCTGCACGCTGACGGGCTGATCATTGACGAAGGCGCGCGTGCGCCCGTCGGCATATTGCACGCGGCGCAGGATCAGATCGCCGTCGGTGTCGATCTCCTGCGCCTGCGCCAGCCGGCGCGCCTGATGGTCTCCCGGCAGGTCGAAAACCGCGCTGACCTGGCCTTGCGTCTCGCCATGGCGCACGAGGCCGCCATCGCCGCGCCCACCCAGCGCCAGCGCGAACCCGTCGAGCAGGATCGACTTGCCGGCGCCGGTCTCGCCCGTGAGCACGCTCAGCCCGTCACGAAACGTCAGGTCGAGACGGTCGATCAGGACGATGTCGCGTATCGACAGTTGGACCAGCATGGCACTCAGCGCAGGCTCAGGAAGCGGGGCATGCGCGGGTGACCTTCATCGAAGGCGGCTAGATCCGGCCGCCGAACCCGACGATGCCCACGACCGCGCGCTGGAAGCCCTGGAAGGCGCGGCTGATATAGGAGCCGCGGTCCTCGCGCGGCTGCAGGCCGCCGCTTTCGAGCAGGACATAGGCGTCTTTGTACCACGGGCTGTCGGGGAAGTTGTGCCCGAGCACCGCCGCCGCCGTCTGCGCCTCGTTGGTGATGCCGAGCGCCATATAGGCTTCGGTCAGGCGCATCAGCGCCTCTTCGACATGGCGCGTGGTCTGATACTTGATGATGACGTCGCGGAAGCGGTTCACCGCGCCCGTATAGTTGCGCTTCTCGAGATAGAAGCGCCCGACATTCATCTCCTTGCCGGCGAGCTGGTCGCGCGCGACGAGAAGCTTCTCCTTCGCGTCGAGCACGTATTCCGACTTCGGATATTTCGCGATCAGTTCCTCGAAGGCAGCGATGGCGAGCTGGGTCCGCTCCTGGTCGCGCGTCGCGTCGGGGATCTGGTTGAAATAGGACATCGCCATCAGATACTGCGCGTAGGCCGCATCCGGGCTCGCCGGGTTCTGCGCGATGAAGCGCTTGGAGGCGGTGATCGTCTCCTCCCACTTCGCCGCCTGATAATTGGTGTAGGCAGCGAGGATCAGCCCGCGGCGCGCATAGGGCGAGAACGGCGCGCTCTTGTCGATCTCGTCGAACTTCTTGGCGGCGCCCTCACTGTCGCCGTTCTGCAGACGCGCGAGCCCTTCATTGTAGAGCCGGTCGGCCGGGACGATCTCCTTGACCTCGGGCTTGTAGACCTCGGGCCGGTCAAAGGGGTTCAGCGACGAGACGGTGTCGCAGCCGCCGAGCAGCAGGGCGGCGCCGAGTGCGAGGGCCGGGCCCTTCGCCATCGATCCGGCGCGCTTGGATGTCGGGTTCTTCAGCCGCATGACGCTCACGTCGTCCGTCCTCTTGTCATCGTCCCCGCATCGGTGGGGATGCATGCCTTACCTCAGACGCCGATGGCGCGCCACTGCCGAAAGCAGGAGCCCACGGCGGCAGCGACGTCTATTCGACAGAAAACCGGCAGCAGGAAGGCGCGCGAGCGCGAAACGCTCAGTGCACGTCCGGCGCGAAGGCCGCAGGCGCAGCGGCAGCCATCTGCACGGCCCGCGGCGCGGCATAGACCGGCTCGGCCTCGACAATGGCGTAATTGGCGCGGTCGGCAAAAAGCGCCTCAAGGATCCGCACATTCATGCGGTGACCGCCGCAATAGGAGCGGAACTCGCCGATGATCGGATAGCCCGCCAGCGCCAGATCGCCGATGGCATCCAGGACCTTGTGGCGAACGAACTCGTCGCCGTAACGCAGCCCCTCGGGGTTGATGACCTTGTCGTCGCCGACAGCGACGGTGTTGTCGAGCGAGGCGCCCAGCGCGAAGCCCGCCTTCCAGAGCTGCTCGACGTCGCGCATGAAGCCAAAGGTGCGGGCGCGGGAGATCTCCTGGGAATAAGCCGAAGCCTCGAGGTCGAACACCTTGCGCTGGCGGCCGATCACCGTGGTGTCGAAGTCGATCTCGACATCGAGGCGGAACCCGTTCTTGGCCGGCAGCAGTTCGGCGAAGGCGCGGCCGTGCTCGACCCGCACCGGCTGCAGAATACGCAGGTAACGGCGCGGCGACGAGAGCCCGACCAGACCGGTCGCCTCGATCGCGGCGACGAATTCGGCGGCGCTGCCGTCCATGATCGGCATTTCCGGCCCGTCGATCTCGACCAGCACATTGTCGAGACCGAGACCGGCGCAGGCCGACATCAGATGTTCGATGGTCGCGACGGAGGCCGAAGCCCGGTCGCCAATGACGGTGCAAAGCTCGGTCGCGCTGACCTTTGTGTGCTTGGCATGGATCAGCTGGGCGGGCGCGTCTTCGAGGCCCTGCCGCAGGAACACGATTCCGGAATTGGCGCTGGAGGGCTTGAGGCAGATCGTGGCAGGAGCTCCGGAGTGGACGCCGATCCCGGTCAGGGTCACGAGGGCTCGCAGGGTCGTCTGCCGATCGAAGCTCATTCCGGTATCCAATCCTGATCGCGAACGACGCCGTTTCATCGGGGATGGTCCCCGCCGGGGCAGTTCGTCTGCGATGCGTCCTGAGTCCAGGAACGGGCGAGGCCCGCCTCCTGTCTGTCGTGGTGCAGCCGCAACATAAGCTTTCCGAGCATGGTCACAAAATCACGCTTTCTTTCGCTCTGTTACAGGACGCAGCAACGCGCAGAAAGGCTCTATCAGGCTGGAATCATTATCGTTTTTGACAAGGCAAATCCCGGCGCGCGGGAGGCGCGCCGGGACGATGTGACAGCCCGTGCGAACCGGGAGGACGCTCAGTTGGCCTGCCGGCGCAGGAAGGCCGGGATCTCGAGATGATCCTCCTCGCTGGTCCGATTCGGGGCGGCCCGGCCGAGCGGGTCGAGCTGACCCTGGGCCGGTCGGGCGACCGGCGCAGCCGGGCGGCGCATATACTCGGCATGGGCCGCGCTCGGAGCCTGCGGCATCGCCGGGGGCTGCGGCTGGCGCACCGCGGCCGGCGGGGCCTCGGCCGCCTCCTCCTCCTTGCGACCGAACCCGACCGAGGCGAGGCGCTGCATCAGCGACATGCGCTTCTGGTCGGCGGCGCTGGGCGGCGGCGGCGCGGCCTGGGCGCCGCGATGGGCGGCGATCTGGGCCTGCGCCGGGATCGGCAGATCCTCGACGCGCGGCATGCGGGTCGGACGCACCACCGAACGCTCCGGCATCGGCGGGATGAAGCTCTCTTCGAGCATCGGCGCGGGCTCGGGCTGACGCGCGGGCTCGGGAGCCGCGGTGGCCATCACCGGGCGCGGCTGCGCCGGGGCGATGCGGATATCCTCCGACAGGCTGTGCGGCGCGGTGTCGATCGCATGGGCCATCCGCATCTCGAGCGGCGCCTCGGGGGCGACCGGCGCCGGCGCCGGGGCGGCCTGGCGCGCCGGGGTCGCGGTGCGCAGGCGGGCCTCGGCCTTCAGGCGCTCGGCGACCTGAGCGATGCGCGCCTCGGTCTCGTCCATCTCGGCCTGGGTCGTGACCGGCTTGTCGATGCCCGTCGCCACGACGGAGACACGCACGATGCCTTCCAGCGCCTCGTCGAAGGTCGCGCCGACGATGATGTTGGCCTCGGAGTCGACCTCCTCGCGGATGCGGGTGGCGGCCTCGTCGACCTCGTAGAGCTTCATGTCGCGCCCGCCGGTGATCGAGATCAGCAGGCCGCGCGCGCCCTTCATCGAGACGTCGTCGAGCAGCGGGTTGTTGATCGCGGCCTGGGCCGCGTTCAGCGCCCGCTTGTCACCCTGCGCCTCACCGGTGCCCATCATCGCCTTGCCCATGCCGCGCATCACGGCGCGGACGTCGGCGAAGTCGAGATTGATCAGGCCGGGCCGGACCATCAGGTCGGTGATGCAGGCGACGCCGGAGTAGAGGACCTGGTCGGCCATGCCGAAGGCGTCGGCGAAGCCGGTGGTCTCGTTGGCGACCCGGAACAGGTTCTGGTTGGGGATGACGATCAGCGTGTCGACCGCCTCGTTCAGCTCGCTGATGCCGGCTTCCGCCATGCGCATGCGGCGATGGCCCTCGAACTGGAACGGCTTGGTGACGACGCCCACCGTCAGGATGCCCATGTCGCGGGCGACGCGGGCGATGGCGGGGGCCGCACCGGTGCCGGTGCCGCCGCCCATGCCGGCGGTGATGAAGACCATGTGAGCGCCGGCGAGGTGATCGCGAATCTCGTCGATCACCTCCTCGGCGGCCGCGCGGCCGACCTCGGGCTGGGAGCCGGCGCCGAGACCCTCGGTCACCTGCAGGCCCATCTGGATGATGCGCGAGGCCCGCGACAGCGCGAGCGCCTGGGCATCCGTGTTGGCAACCACGAAATCGACGCCGTCGAGACCGGCCTCGATCATGTTGTTGACCGCATTGCCCCCGGCGCCACCGACGCCGAACACGGTGATCCGGGGCTTGAGTTCCCGGATGTCCGGGGCTTGCAGATTCATCGCCATGGTTGCCTCTTTTGATCCCTTGTCCGGCGCCTGGCGGGAGCCGTCCCGATTGCTACATTCGACGCCGTGGCTCCCCCGCCGCGCGGGCTCGCCGGTACTCACTCTGCTTTCGAACGGAGGGCCGTAACGGCCTTCCGCTCAGAAACTCTCCTTCAGCCACCGCCCGACGCGGGAGAAATACCCGTCGGTTCCGGTGGCGAAATAGGCCGCGCCCGCACGGGGCTCGAAATGCTCGACATGGGCCACCTGCGGGTAGACCAGCAGGCCGACCGCCGCCGCGAAGGCCGGGCCCTTGCCGGCTTCGGGCAGGCCCTTGATGCCGAGCGGCCGGCCCGTGCGGACCTGGCCGCCGAGAATCCGCCGCGCCACCTCGGGCAAACCGGTGAGCTGGCAGGCACCGCCCGTCAGCACGACGCGGCGACCGGCCTGGGCGGAGAAGCCGGCCTGGGTCAGGCGGTCGCGCACCAGTTCGAGGATTTCCTCGACGCGCGGCTTGATGATCCGCACCAGCTGCGACTTCGGCAGATGGTTGGGCGTGTCGCGCTCGTCGTCGTCGACCTGCGGCACGGAGATCATGTCGCGCTCGTCGGAGGCGCTGGAAATGCAGGAGCCGTGCAGCGTCTTCAGCCGCTCCGCGGCCGCGACGCGGGTCGAGAGCCCGCGCGCCACGTCCATGGTGATGTGGTTGCCGCCGACCGCGATCGCGTCGGCATGCATCAGGTGGCCGCCGGAGAAGACGCCCAGGCTGGTGGTGCCGCCACCCATGTCGACCACGACCACGCCCATCTCGGCCTCGTCGTCGACGAGCACCGACAGACCCGACGCATAGGGGGTCGCGACCACCGCCTCGACCTCGAGATGGCAGCGTTCGACGGCCAGCATGACGTTGCGCGCGGCCGAGGCCTCGCTGGCGACGACATGCATGTCGACCGAGAGCTTGCCGCCGATCAGCCCGCGCGGATCGAGCACGCCCGGCACGCCGTCCAGCGCATAGCCGGTCGGCAGGGCATGGAGGACGGCCTTGCCGGGCCGCAGCGCATGGGTCGCGGCATGGGCGAGCACACGCTTGACGTCGCCGTCGCCCACCGAGCCTGCGCGCAGATCGACACTGGCCGCGTAATGCTGCGAGGCGAGGCGCCCGCCGGTCAGGTTGACGATGACCGACTGGACCTCGACCTTGGCCATGCGCTCGGCGGCGTCGACCGCGGCGCGGATCGCCTTCTCGGCGCTTTCGAGATCGATGATCGCGCCGCCCTTGAGGCCGAGCGAGCGCTGGTGGCCGATGCCGATGATGCGCGCGACATGGGTGCGGCCACGCAGCCGCTCATTGGCCTCGGCCGGGTTCAGCTCGGCGATCAGGCAGACGACCTTGCTGGTCCCGATGTCGAGAATCGACAACGTCGCGCTCTTGCGCGACGAGAGCGGACGCATCCGCGGCGTCAGGCCCTGGGAGGTGACGTGGTTCATGCTTCGCCTCCCTTTTTCTTGGTCTTGCTCTTGAGCTGTTCGGCGCGGGCGGCGGCGCCCTCTTCCGTCAGCCTCATGACGACCCGGTCGGGCTGGCGCAGGTCGATCGCCAGCAGATCCTTCTCGAAGATCCGGTAGTCGGCCTGGAGGGCGGCCAGCCGCTTCACGGCCGCGGCCGGCTCCGTCTCGGGGAGGCGCACATCCATGCCGTTGTCGAGCTTCAGGTTCCAGCGCCGGCCGGCCACCAGCGTCGCCGCGCGGATATGCGGGGCGATCGGGCCGGCCTCGCTGCGCAGCGCGAGATATTCGCGGGCGCGGTTGTTGGCGTCGACGCCGACGACGAGCGGCAGATGGGCGAAGCGCCCGTCATCCATCTTGTCGATCACCGTCCCATCGGCGGCGATCACGTAAAGCTCGCCCTTCACCTGCCACAACGCGAAGGGCTCGCGCTCGACCAGCGTGATCGCGACCTCGCCCGGATAGAGCTTGCGCACCGTGGCCTCGCGGATCAGCGGCGCGGATTCGAGGCGCTTGCGCGCCTGGTCGGCGTCGAAGAAGGGCAGCGAGATCTTCGGGTCGATGCCGGCGGCGACCAGAACCTCGACTTCCGAAAGTTCGGCGATGCCCGAGATGGTGACGCGGTCGATTCCCAATCCGACGAGGCGGGCCAGCATGTGGTGCGGCTCGCCGTAATTCGCACGCAGCGTCTCGACATGTCCCCCCAGCAGCGTCCCGGCCCCGATGCTCAGGCCCAGGAAGCCGAACGTCAGCCAGGTGCCCAGCCGGCGCGGCAGGCGCTGCGCCAGCGGCACGGCGACCGCACTGCGGCGCGAACGGCGCAGCCAGCGCCCCTGCCGCTCGCCGACGAGCAGCTGCGGCCCGGGAGCCGGGACCGGCAGACGCGCGGCGGCAACCGCCGCCGTTGTCTTGACCGATCGAGGGAGGCGTCCTCCACCATCCATGTGACGCGTTCACCGAAGTTGAGCCCGCATGGGCAGCCAGGCGGCGCTGGGCCGATTCGGTCACGCCGGGCCGTCCGGAGCCTTGCCGCAAGGGTGAAACACGCTGTTTCGTGGCCCTGGCGGAGATCGGTTCTGAAGACGTCCCGGCACCCGATTGCTTGATGCGCCGTTAACGTCCACTCTTCGATCTGCTGGTAAATTTTTGGTAAAGGTTGCGCTCTGGAGTTGGGATCGCGCGTGGATTCTTCGTTGTCCGGACGACCGGCCCTGCGATGGGCCGGAGCGGCTCTCAGGCGACGCCGATTCGCTTGATCTCCCATTGCAGCTCGAAGCCGGAATGGTCCTTCACCCGGCGCCGCACCTCTTCGCCGAGGCCCTCGACATCGGCCGCCGTGGCACCGCCCGTGTTGATCAGGAAGTTACAGTGCATCTCCGACACCTGCGCACCGCCGAGCCGCAGGCCCCGGCAGCCGGCGGCGTCGATCAGTTGCCAGGCCTTGCCGCCGGGCGGGTTCTTGAAGGTCGAGCCGCCGGTGCGTTCCCGGATCGGCTGCGCCGCCTCGCGGGCCGCGGTGACACGGTCCATCTCGGTCTGGATTGCAGCCCGGTCCCCTGGCCGCCCCTGGAACAGCGCCGAGGTGAAGATGATGTCCTGCGTGTCGGCGCCGCTGCTGCGATAGGAGAATCCCATCTCGGCATGGGAGAGCGTCACGAGCGTTCCGGCCCGCGTCACGCCGCGCGCCTCGACAAGCACGTCGGTCGTCTCGCCGCCATGGGCGCCGGCATTCATCCGCAGCGCCCCGCCGATGCAGCCGGGAATGCCGCGGTAGAAGGCGAGCCCGTCGAGCGCCGCATCGGCTGCCGCCCGCGCGAGCTTGACGTCCGGCACCGCAGCCCCGGCCCGCAGCCGGTCGCCGGGTTCGAGCGCAATCTCGCCGAAGGCCTTGCCGCCGAGCCGGATCACCAGCCCCGGAATGCCGCCGTCGCGGACGATCAGATTCGAGCCGAGCCCGACCACCGTCAGCGGGATCTCCGGCGGAAGGCCCGACAGGAGATGCGCGAGATCGGTCTCGTCGGCGGGCGTGAACAGCACCTGGGCCGGTCCGCCGACCCGAAACCAGGTCAGCGGCGCCATCTCGGCATTGGGCAGCAGACGGCCGCGCAACTCCGGGGCCGCGGCGCGGAGGGCGGGGGTGATATCCTCGAAACTCATGCCGCGGGCTTTGGCGGCGCAAACGCGGCCAGTTCGCCCGGAAGGGCGTAGGCCCATTGCGTGATGTTGCCGGCGCCGAGCAGCACGACATAGTCGCCGGGCCCGGCCACCTCGGCCACCATGCCGGCGAGCTTGTCGGGGCTCTCCAGCGGCAGGGCGTGACGATGGCCGCGCGCCTTGATGCCCGAAACCAGCGAATCACGGTCGGCGCCTGCGATCGGGGCCTCGCCCGCCGCATAGGTGTCGGCCACGATCACCGTGTCGGCGTCGTTGAAGCAGGCGGCGAAATCGTCGAACAGGCTGGCCAGCCGCGTATAGCGATGCGGCTGCACGATCGCGACGACCTTGCCCTTGGTCGAGGCGCGCGCCGCCTTGAGCACGGCCGCGATCTCGACCGGGTGATGGCCGTAATCGTCGAAGATCAGCGCCCCGTTCCACTCCCCGGTCTTGGTGAAGCGGCGCTTGACCCCGCCGAAGCCGGCGAGCGCGGCGCGGATGCGCTCGACGGGAATGCCGAGGTCATAGGCGACCGCGATCGCCGCCGTGGCGTTCAGCGCGTTGTGATGGCCGGGCATCGGCATGATCAGATCGCGCACGACCTCGTCGCGGCCGCGCTTGCGATCGCGGATCAGCAGCGTGAACTTCGCCTGCCCGCCCGAGAGATCGATGTCGATCAGCCGGAAATCGGCCTGGGGATTTTCGCCATAGGTGACGACGCGGCGGTCCTCGATCTGCCCGACGAGGCCCTGCACGGTGGGATGGTCGATGCACATCACCGCGAAGCCGTAGAAGGGCAGGTTTTCGACGAAAGAGCGGAACGCCGCCTTGATCGCGTCGAAGGTGCCGAAATGGTCGAGATGCTCGGGGTCGATGTTGGTGACGATGGCGACGTCCGCGGGCAGCTTCAGGAAGGTGCCGTCCGATTCGTCGGCCTCGACCACCATCCAGTCGCTCTCGCCCATGCGGGCATTGGTGCCGTAGGCGTTGATGATGCCGCCATTGATCACGGTCGGGTCGAGCCCGCCCTTCTCCAGCAGCGTCGCGACGAGCGAGGTCGTCGTCGTCTTGCCATGCGTGCCGGCGATCGCGATGCAGCTCTTCAGCCGCATCAGTTCGGCCAGCATCTCGGCCCGGCGCACCACCGGCAGGCGCTTCTCGCGGGCGGCGACGAGTTCGGGATTGTCGCGCTTGATCGCGGTCGAAACCACGACGACCTCGGCCTCGCCGAGATTGTCCGCCTTGTGCCCGACGAAGGTGGTGATGCCCTTCTCGGCGAGGCGCTTGACGTTGGCGCCGTCGGAGGCGTCGGAGCCCTGCACCTTGTAGCCGAGATTGTGCAGCACCTCGGCGATGCCGGACATGCCGATGCCGCCGATTCCGACGAAGTGAATGGAGCCGAGCTTCGGCGGCAGCTTCATGATGCAGCGATCCCTGGTGAGGCTAGAAGCCGGCGACGTCCGTGACGACGGCGGCGAGTCGATCCGCGGCGTCCGCGATTCCGGCGCTCTTCGCGCTCTCCGCCATGACCGTCAAGTGCGAGGGCTGCTGGAGCAGCTTGGAGAGTTCGCCTGCCAGCCGGCGCGGGGTGAAATCCGGCTGCAGCACCCGGATGGCGGCGCCGCGCTTCTCGAGGAAGGCGGCGTTGGCCGCCTGGTCCTGGTCGAGCGAGCCCGGCAGCGGCACGAGGATGGCCGGGCGTCCGATCACGGTCAGCTCCGCGACCGTCGAGGCGCCGGAGCGGCCGATGACCAGATGCGCCTTCGCCATCCGGGCCGGCAGGTCCTTGAAGAAGGGCGCGATCTCGGCCTTGACGCCGAGGCTCTCATAGATGCCGCTGACGCGGCTGTCGTCCTCGGCGCGCGCCTGCTGCGTGATGACCAGCCGCGCCCGCTCCTCGGGCGCCAGCAGCTGGATCGCCGGCGGCAGGATGTCGGCCATGACGCGCGCGCCCTGGCTGCCGCCGAAGACCAGGAGGTTGAATGGTCCTTCACCCGGCCAGGGATAGGGCGAGACCGCCGCCACCACCGCCGGACGCACCGGATTGCCGACATGGCGGCATTTTTCCCGGGCCTTGGCAGGGAGTCCACCCACCTCCGCGAACCCGGTCGCGATCGCATCGACCCAGCCCGACAGGAACCGGTTGGCCCGCCCGATCACGGCATTCTGCTCATGGACCATCGTCTTGACCCCGCCCAGCGCCGCGCCGAGCACGGGCGGCACGGTGGGGTAGCCGCCGAAGCCGACGACCAGCCCCGGCTTGAGGTCCCTGACGATCCGGCGCGCGGCGAGCACGCCCTTGGCGACCTCGAGGGCGACGCGGATCTTGCCGGAGAGCGGCAGACCGGAGGGCGTCGCCGACGGCACGGGAATGACCGCGTCCGCCGGAAAATCCCCGGCGAATTCGGCCCCGCGCGGATCGGTCATCAGCACGACCCGGATGCCCTTGGCCCGCAAGGCGTGGCTCAGGGCCTCGGCCGGGAAAAGATGGCCGCCCGTACCGCCGGCTGCGAGAATGACGAGCTTGGCCTGTCCCATCGCGTCAGTTCCTGAAACGACCGAAATCGACGGCGCGCGGTCGTTTGCGCGTCAAGGCCAGCATGAATCCCGTCCCGATCGCCAGCGAGATCAGCGACGAGCCGCCATAGGAGATGAACGGCAGGGTCATGCCCTTGGCCGGCATCATGTGCAGGTTAACCATCATGTTGATCGCGGCCTGGATGCCGAAGAGCAGCGCGAGGCCGGTGACCGCCAGCCGGATGAATGGGTCCTCCGCCTTCTGCGCCACGAAGAGCGCCCGCAGCACGATCAGCGCGAACAGCATCACCAGCAGGATGCAGACGACGATGCCGAATTCCTCGGCCGTCACCGCGAAGATGAAGTCGGTATGCGCGTCGGGCAGGATTCGCTTCACGGTGCCCTCGCCCGGGCCTTTCCCGAGCCAGCCGCCCTGCGCGAAGCTCTCGAGCGCCGTGTCGATCTGGAAGGTGTCGCCGGAGCCCTTGTCCATGAAGCGCTCGATGCGGGCGCGCACATGCGGCACGAGCTGGTAGGCGATCAGGATGCCGACGGCCCCGGCTCCGCCGAGCCCCAGCACCCAGAACCAGTGCAGGCCCGCAACGAAGAACAGCCCGGCCCAGACCAGCGTCACGAGCATGGTCTGGCCGAAATCCGGTTGCAGCACGAGCGGCGCGATCGTCGCCGGCAGCAGCAGGAAAGCAATCCAGGTGCCCGGCAGGTCGGGCCGGCGCGTGCCCTCGGCGAAAGCCCAGGCGGCGAGGACGACGAAGGCCGGCTTGAGGAATTCGGAGGGCTGGATCGACCCGATCGGCCCCAGCGTGAGCCAGCGCCGCGCGCCCTTCACCTCGACGCCCAGATAAAGCGTCGCCACCACCATGGCGAGCGAGACGGTAAAGATCAGCAGGGCCAGACGCCGGACCTGGCGCGGCGTCAGGAAGGAGACGCCGACGAAGACCGCCAGGGCCAGGACGAGATAGGCCGCCTGACGGTTGACGAAGTGGAAGGTGGACAACCCGAGGCGCTCCGCCACAGGTGGCCCGCCCGCCATCAGCAGCACGACGCCGGAAACCATCAGCGCGACGAGTGCGCTCAGGATGACGCGGTCGATCGACCACCACCAGCGGCCGCTGAGAGAAGGTTCGGCGCGCGAGACCATAAGAGGCTCCAGGACAGGCGCGGAGCGGGCCGAAACCCGCTCCCAATCCGAATCACTCTGTCAATGAAGAGTTAACGGAATGATTCCGAAGCCCGCTCCGGGCTATTGCAGATCGCCGAAAGCCTGCTTCAGCCGGTCGACCGCCTCGGCCACGACGGAGCGCGGTGTCGCCAGGTTGAAGCGCAAGAAGGACGCGCCGCCCTTGCCGAAGCTCGGGCCGTGATTGGCGGCGATCAGCGCCTGCTTCTCGATGCGGGCCGTGAACTCGGAGGGCGCCATGCCGGTGCCCTCAAAGTCGATCCAGGCGAGATAGGTCGCCTCCAGCGGCATGGCCCGCACGCCGGGGATCGCCCCGACGCCCTCCTCGAACAGCCGGCGGTTGCCATCGAGATAGGCGACCAACTGATCGACCCAGGCGGCGCCTTCCGGGCTGTAGGCCGCGGTCGCCATCATCATGCCGAAGGAGTTCGGCGAGACGCCAGCGGCGTTGATCGCCGCCGCCAGCGGCGCCCGCAGCGCCTTGTCGGGAACGATGATGTTGCCGACATGGCAGCCGGCGATGTTGAAGGTCTTGGTGGTGGCGGTCATCATCACCAGCCGGTCCATGATCTCCGGCGCCGCCAGCGCCATCACCATGTGCTTGTGGCCGGGCATGACGAGATCGTGGTGAATCTCGTCGGAAACCAGGATCAGGTCGTGGCGGACGCAGAACTCCGCGATCGCGCGCAGTTCCTCGCGAGTCCAGACGCGCCCGCCGGGATTGTGCGGCGAGCAGAGCACGAACATGCGCTCCTGGCCGGTCATCATCGCGTCCCAGGCGGCGATGTCGAGGACATAGCGGTCGTTCTCGATCGCGAGTTGGCATTCGACCACCTGCCGACCCGCCGCGGAGATCACGCGGGCGAAGGCGTGATAGACCGGCGTCATCAGCACGACGCCGTCACCGGGCTTCGTATAGGCGGCCACGCACAGCGCCGTGCCGTTCACGAGCCCGTTCACGGTGAAGATCGAGGCCGGCTCGACCTCCCAGCCATGGAGGCTCTGCATCCACCAGCGGATCGCGTCGTGATTGGCCTTGTTGTCGCCGAAATAGCCGTAGAGCCCATGGGCGGCCATGCCCTCCAGCGCCGCCTGCACACAGGCCGGCGGCCGGAAATCCATGTCGGCGACCCACATGGCGATGCCGTCCGAGGCCGGCACGCCATAGAGGGGCTCCATCATGTCCCATTTCGAGGAATGGGTGCCGCGGCGGTCGATTCGCTCGTCGAAATTCGGGGCGCTGCTCATCATCGGTCCTCAATCGCAGGGCGGGACCGGCCGGCCGGACGCGCCCGTCAGACATGTCGCTTTCGCGGCGCGCCGGCCAGTTGCGCAGCGGATGGCCGCCATGCCCCAGCGGCGCGCCGGCGGCGCCGAAAGCCTAGCGCGCGCCGAACGGCTCGAAGCCCGGCAGCGCCTTGACCAGCGCCCGGAAGGCATCGCCGCGCACCTCGAAATTCGGAAACTGGTCGAACGAGGCGCAGGCCGGCGACAGCAGAACCGCGATCTCGCCCTGCCCGCCATGCGCGAGCGCATCCTGCGTCGCCTGCGCGACGGCGGCGTCGAGCGTGCCGCTGCGCAGATAGGCCACGCGGCCGTCCTGGTCGAAAGTCACGGCGAAGAGATCGCTCGCCGCGCCGATCAGATAGGCCCGGGCGATGTTGGGGAAGTACCGTCGCAGCGACTCGATCCCGCCTTCTTTGGCCTTGCCGCCGAGGATCCAGAAGATGTCGCGGAAGGAGGTCAGCGCCTTCTCGGTCGAATCCGCATTGGTCGCCTTGGAATCATTGATGAAGACGACCCGGCCGATCCGGCCGATCTCCTCCATGCGATGCGCCAGTCCGGGATAGCTGGCGAAGCCCGCCGCGATCTCCGGCGCCGTCAGGCCCAGCGCGAAACAGGCGGCGAAGGCGGCCGCCGCGTTCTGCGCGTTGTGCGAGCCGCGCAGCGAGCCGATTCCGGCGAGATTGGCGACGATCCGCGGCTTGCCGTCCAGCACCTGGACGATCCGCGTCTCCAGCGTGCCGGCATTGGCGGTCACGCCCGCGAAGACGCCGTCATCCAGCGGCTGCTCGCCACTGATCTTGACCACGGGCCGCCCCGAGGCCGCACGCCGCCGCGCCATCTGCTTCGACGGCTCGTCATCGACCCCGATCACCGCGATGTCGGCCGCGGCGACCAGCCGCTCCTTGATCGCGCCGTACTGCTCGAAGGTCCCGTGCCGGTCGAGATGATCCGGCGTCAGGTTCATCTGGATGCCGACGCTCGGCGCCATCGAGGGGGCGAGGTCGATCTGGTAGCTCGAACATTCGATGACGTGGATGCGGCCTTCCGCCGGCGGCTCCAGCGCCAGCACGGCCGTGCCGATATTGCCGCCCATCTGGACGTCGCGTCCGGCGGCCCGCAGCACATGGGCGATCAGGGCGGTCGTCGTCGACTTGCCGTTCGTGCCGGTGATGCAGACGACCGGCGCGGCCGGCGCGATCGCCGCCCGCTGCCGGAAGAACAGCTCGACGTCGCCGATGATCTCGATCCCGGCCGCCTTGGCCTTCTCGACCGTCCAGTGCGGCGCGGGATGGGTCAGCGGCACGCCCGGCGCCAGGATCAGGCTGTCGAAACGCGACCAGTCGGCCGTTGCGAGATCGACGACCGGGATGCCCTTCCCCGCCGCCTTCTCGCGGCTCGCGGGATTGTCGTCGAAGGCCTCGACCTGCGCCCCGCCGGCGATCAGCGCCAGTGCGGTGGCGAGCCCCGAGCCGCCGAGCCCGAACAGCGCGACGCGCCTGCCGGCAAAACAGGTGACGGGTGTCATCTCAGCGCAGCTTCAGCGTCGACAGGCCGATCAGCGCCAGCACCACGGAGATGATCCAGAAGCGGATCACGACCTGCGGCTCGGTCCAGCCCAGCTTCTCGAAATGATGGTGGATCGGCGCCATCAGGAAGACGCGCTTGCCCGTGCGCTTGTAGACGAAGACCTGGATGATCACCGAGAGCGCCTCGATCACGAAGAGCCCGCCGACGATCGCCAGCACGATCTCGTGCTTGGTGGCGACGGCGACGACGCCGAGCAGGCCGCCCAGGCCGAGCGAGCCGGTATCGCCCATGAAGATCTGCGCCGGCGGCGCGTTGAACCAGAGAAAGCCGATGCCGGCTCCGATCACCGCGCCGCAGACCACCGCGAGTTCGCCGGCGCCGGGCACGTGATGGATCTGCAGGTAATTGGCGAAGATCGCATTACCGGTCAGGTAGGAGATGAAGCCGAAGGTCGCCGCCGCGATCATCACCGGGACGATGGCCAAGCCGTCGAGCCCGTCGGTGAGATTGACCGCATTGCCGGCGCCCACGACGACGAAGGCCGTCACGACCGGGAAGAAGATTCCCAGCGGAATCACGAGTTCCTTCAGGAACGGCATGGCGAAGCCCGATGCGATCCCCGGCGGGCCCAGTTGCATCACCACCCAGCAGGCGAAGAGCGCGATCGCCATCTCGAGGCCGAGGCGCGCCTTGCCCGAAAAGCCCTTGTGGGACTGCTTCGTCACCTTGAGATAGTCGTCATAGAAGCCGATCGCGCCATAGCTGATCGTCACGCCGAGCACGACCCAGACATACGGGTTGCGAAGATTGCCCCAGAGCAGCGTCGCCACCAGCAGCCCGCCCAGGATCATCAGCCCGCCCATTGTCGGCGTGCCGCGCTTGGCGAGATGGGATTCCGGCCCGTCGGTCCGGATCGGCTGGCCCTTGCCCTGCTTGAGCCGCAGCCAGGAGATCGCCGCCGGCCCGAAGAAGAACACGACCAGCAGCGCCGTCGCGGTGGCGCCGCCGGCCCGGAAGGTGATGTACCGGAAGACGTTCAGGATGGGGAACGTGCCCGAGAAGTCGGCGAGCCAGACGAGCATTGTTGTTGCGGTCTCTTGTTCTAGTCTTCTGCCGACGAGGCGGGAAAACGTATGGTCAGCGCCTTGACGATCGGCCCCATGCGCGAACCGAGCGACCCCTTGATCATGATGACGTCGCCGGCCCGCACGGTGTCCAGCACGAGCGGTTCGAGCCCGCTCGCCTGGGCGGCATAAGCCCCCCGCAGGGTCGAAGGCAAGCTGTCATAGAGCCCGCGCATCAGCGGGCCGCAGGCGAAGACGCTGTCGATGCCGTTGGCCGTGATCGCCGGCGCCAGCCCCTTGTGCAGGTCAGGACCCGTCGGCCCGAGTTCCAGCATGTCGCCCAGCACGGCGATCCGCCGCCCGCGCCCGGCGACCGGGATACGGCCGAGATTCTCGATTGCCGCCTTCACCGAGGCCGGATTGCCGTTGTAGCTCTCGTCGATCAGCGTGAAGGGGCCGCCGGGCGCCTCCAGCCGCTGCTGCGCCCCGCGCCCCGCCGGCGGACGCAGGTCGCCGAGCGCCAGCGCCGCCAGCGCGAGATCGGCGCCCAGCGCCTGCGCAGCCGCCAGCACGGCGAGCGAGTTGATCACGATGTGCTTGCCGGGGCTGCCGATCCGATAGGTGATCGGCTGCCCCATCACCACCGCATCGACGGTCGACACGTCGGAGCGCAGCGCGCAGGAGATCAGCCTGACATCGGCCGTCAGGCTCTCGCCGAAGCGGATCACGCGCCCGGCCCGGCCGGCCTTCGCGATGCGCTCCAGGAGATCGGCCTGGGGGATGTCGGCATTGAGGATCGCGGTCCCGCCCGGCTCCAGTTCCCAGAAGACCCCGGCCTTCTCCTCCGCGATTCCCTCCAGCGAGGAGAAGGCCGCGAGATGGACCGGCTGGATCGTCGTGATGATCGAGACCTGGGGCCGCACCAGCTTCGCCAGCGGGAGGATCTCGCCGGGATGGTTCATCCCGATCTCGTAGACGGCGTAGGCGACGTCCCGCGGCGTCCGGCACAGGGTCAGCGGCACGCCCCAATGGTTGTTGTAGGAGGCGACCGGCGCATGCGTCTTGCCCTGCCGCGATAGGACGAGCCGCAGCGCCTCCTTCGTGCCGGTCTTGCCGACGGAGCCGGTGACCGCGACGACGCCGGCCTTCAACTCCGCCCGGCGGACGCTGCCGGCCCGCTCCATGGCCTTGAGCACGTCGGGCACGATGGCGAGCGCGCCGCGGCCGGCGAACTGCTCCGCATGGGCCTCGTCGACCACGACGAGCGCCGCGCCCTTTTCCAGGGCGGCAGCGACGAAGTCGTGCCCGTTGCGGGCCTCGCCGGTGATGGCGAAGAAGGCGTCGCCCGGCTCCAGCGTGCGGGTGTCGATCGAGATGCCCGTGACGGCACTCGGGACCGCGCCATCGGCCCGCGCACCCAGCGCCGCGACCAGCTCGTCTCCGCTCCAGAGAGGGGCGCTCATCCTGCGATCTCCGCGATAGCCGTCCGCACCACGTCCTGGTCGGAGAAGGGATAGGTCCGGTCGCCGATGATCTGGCCGGTTTCATGGCCCTTTCCGGCCACGACCAGAACATCGCCGGGGGCGAGCATCCGCACCGCAGCGTTGATCGCCTCGGCACGCCCGCCGATCTCCGTCAGCTTCGGCGACGCGGCCAGGATTTCGGCACGAATGGCGGCCGGGTCTTCGCTGCGCGGATTATCGTCGGTGACGATCGCGATGTCGGCTTTCTCCGCCGCGATCGCCCCCATCACCGGCCGCTTGCCGGTGTCACGGTCGCCGCCGCACCCGAAGACGCAGATCAGGCGCCCGGTCGCATAGCCGCGCAGGGTCGAGAGCACGGCCGCCAGCGCGTCGGGCTTGTGTGCATAATCCACGACCACGAGACCGCCCCTCGCCTCGCCGACGCGCTCCAGCCGGCCAGCCACGCCAGTGAGCCCTGCGATCGCCTGCAGGGCATGCTCGGGGTCGTCGCCGGTCGCAATGGCGAGCGCCGCGGCGACCAGCGCGTTGCCGGCCATGAAATCGCCGACCAGCGGCAGCGTCACGCGCTGCTCGCGGCCGTCGAGAGCCACCGTCAAATGCTGCGCAAAGCCGTCGCGGGCGCTCGCCACAAGCCGGATGGTCTCGCCCTTGCGGCCGATGCCGATCAGCCGGTGTCCTGCGGCAAGGGCCGCATCGGCGGCCTCCTGCGCATAGGGCTCGTCGCGATTGATCACGACAGGCGCCCCCGTGGGAAGCAGCGTCCAGAGCCGCAGCTTGGCGGCGAGGTAGTCGGCCACCGTCGGATGGTAGTCGAGATGGTCGCGCCCCAGATTCAGGAAGGCGCCGGCAGCGAGCCTGACCCCGTCCAGCCGGTGCTGGTCGAGCCCGTGCGAGGAGGCTTCCATGGCGAGATGCGTCACACCTTCCCCGGCCAGCCGGTCGAGCGAGGCGTGCAGTGAGATCGGGTCCGGCGTCGTGAGCGAGCCGTAGTCGGCGCCCCTCGCGGTGACGATGCCGATGGTGCCGAGGCTTGCCGACTGATGGCCGAGCGACTGGAAGATCTGGCGGGTGAAATCGGCGACCGAAGACTTCCCGCTGGTGCCGGTGACAGCGACGATGGTCCCGGGCTGGCGCGGATGGATCTGCGCGGCGGCGAGCGACAGCGCGAGACGCGGCTCGGCGACTTCGGCGAAGGCGACGGCCGGGTCGAGCCCCTCCGGGCGCGGCCCGCCCGAGACGACCGCGATCGCCCCCTTGCCGACGGCATCGGCAATGAAGCGCGCGCCGTCCGCCTTGGCGCCCGCGAGCGCGACGAAGACCTCCCCCGGCGCCACCTTGCGGCTGTCGAAGGCGAGGCCCGCGACCCGCCGCGACGCGTCGGCGGCGAAGGCGCCCGGAAACAGGCGGCCGAGTGTGAGGGCTTCTGTCATGATCGCTCGCTAGCGTGGAGGCCGGCCCGCGGCAAGCGTCAGCGCGTGCCCCAGGCTCCCAGCCGCGCCATCAGCGGGAAGGGCTGCGCCGGCGCCTCGAAGCGCGGCGGCAGGCCCAGGATCGGCGCGGTGCGCTCGATCACCTTGCCGGTGGTGATGCCGGCGTTCCAGGCGGCGGTCGAGTAGCCGCCGCTCTCGGCGTAGCCCTTCGGCTCGTCATAGATGGCGAGGAACAGGTATTTCGGCTTGTCGGACGGCGCGATCGCCGTGAAGGTCGTGAAGTTCTTGTTCTTCGCATAACGGCCATTGATGACCTTTTCGGCCGTGCCGGTCTTGCCGCCGACGAAATAGCCCGCGACATCCGCCTTGCGAGCCGAGCCCTTCTCACCGTTGAGCCGCATGATGAAGCGCATCGCCTCGGAGGTCTCGGGCTTGATCACCCGCACGCCGCTGCGCTTGGCCTCCTCTTCCGTCCGCTTGAGGAAGGTCGGCGTGATCAGCGTGCCGCCATTGACGAGCGCCGCGACGGCCGCCATCGCCTGCAACGGCGCCACCGCGAGACCATGCCCGAAGGCGATCGTGGCCGTGTTGATCTCCCCCCAGCGCTGCGGGACGATCGGCGCGGCGCTTTCCGGCAGTTCCGTCGTCATGCGGTCGAGCTGCATCATCTTGCGCAGGAAGGCCTTGTGGCCCTCGACGCCGACGGCGAGCGCCATCTTGATCGAGCCCATATTGGACGAGTGCAGGAAGACCTCCGGGACGGTCAGCGTCCGACCCGTTCCATGATACTCACGGATGACCTGCCGGCCGAACCGCATCATGCCGCCCGCGGTCGAATAGCTCGAATTGATGTTGGCCTTGCCGGAATCGAGCGCCATCGCAATGGTCAGCGCCTTGAAGGTCGAACCCATCTCGTAGACGCCGACATTCATCCGGTTGATCCGGTCCTTCTCCAGCGCATCGACCGGGTTGCCGGGGTCGAAATCGGGCAGCGACACCAGCGCGATCATTTCGCCGGTGTTGACGTCCATGATCGCGCCGGCGGCGGCGATGGCCCGGTACTTCTCGATGCCCTTGGCGAGCTCGTCGCGCAGGGCGTGCTGCACGCGCAGGTCGATCGACAGCGCCATCGGCTTGAGATCGGATGATTCCGTCGCCAGGCCCGCGCCGTTCAGGTCCTGCAGACCCTGCGAGTCGATGTATTTCTCGATGCCGGCGATGCCGACATTGTCGACATTGGCGAAACCGAGCACATGGGCGGCCGCCGTCCCGTTGGGATAGACCCGCTTGTTCTCGGGCACGAAGCCGACGCCGGGAATGCCGAGCCGGTGGACCTCGGCCTGCTGGCGCGGCGTGATCTCGCGCTTGACCCAGACGAAGCCCTTCTTGGTGCCGAGCTTGTCGCGCAGATCCTTGGCGTCGAGATCGGGCAGGACGGCGGTGAGCAGTTCCGTGGCCTCGTCCTTGTCGAGGATCTTCCGCGGCTCGGCGAAGACGGAGACGGTGCGGATATCGGTCGCCATCACCTCGCCGTTGCGATCGACGATGTCGGGTCGCGCGGCCGAGATCGCGGTCGAGGTGGCGCGGCGCAGGCCGACCTGCTCGTTGGGCAGCGTCGCGAGCATGACCAGGCGCCCCGTGATCGCGAGGAACAGCACCGAGAAGCCGAGGATCACGAGGCCGACGCGCGGTTGGCTCTTCTCGCCGCTCATGCGGAAGACGTCCCTCAGCGCACCGAGACGGTGCCGGGGCGCGGCATCCGCCACGTTCTCGGCCACGCCCTCGGTGGCCTTCGTCGCGGTCTCGCTCATGGGCGGCCTCCCGGCGTCGTGGCGCTCGGCTTGCGATCCCTCGGGGTCTCGGTGGGAAGTCCGAGGCCGAGATCCTCGAGCTTGCGGCCGATGGCGTCGACCTTCGGTCCGCGAATGGGCACGTCGGACATGCGCACCACCTGCGTCACCGAGAAGGGCTGCAGGTCGAGATGCCGCTCCGCCAGAGCCTGCAGCCGGTCGGGGCGGTTGAGGAACTGCCACTCGGCCTTCAGCACCGCGATCGCGTCCCGCTCGCGATGGATCTTCATGCGGATTTTCTGGACCTGCTCGGCCTCGAGCGTGGTCTCGTACTTGATCGTGTATGCGTAGAAGGCCGAGGAGACGAGCGCGCCGATCGCGACGACATGCAGCAGCTTGATCATGCGCGAGGCCTCCGGCGGGGCTGCGGCTCGGGCAGGCCGGCCAGCGCGACGAGATCGGGATCGGCCGGACGCGGGGGCGCCTCGTTGCGCGCCGCCGCCCGCAACTTGGCCGAGCGGGCGCGCGGATTGAGCCGCATCTCGGCCTCCGACGGCGCGACGGGCCCGCGGCTGACCAGGCTGAAGGTCGGCTGGGACGCAGCCACCACCGGCGCATGGCGCGAGCCCGCCGGTGCGCGACCCGATCGCTCGGCCAGAAACTGCTTGACGATGCGATCCTCGAGCGAGTGGAAGGTCACGACCACGAGCCGCCCGCCCGGCGCCAGCACGCTCTCGGCCGCGTGCAGCGCGCGCACCAGCTCGCCCAGCTCGTCGTTGACCGCGATCCGCAGCGACTGGAACACGCGCGTCGCCGGATGCGCCCCGCCGGGTTCCGCCCAGACGATGCCGGCGACGAGTTCGGCGAGCTGCTTTGTCGTCGTCAGCGGGGCCTTGCGACGGGCCTCGATGATCGCGCGCGCCACGGCGCGGGAACGCCGCTCCTCGCCATAGTGATAGAAGATGTCGGCGAGGACGCCCTCCTCCGCCTCGTTGACGAGATCGGCGGCGCTGCGCCCCTCGCGGCCCATACGCATGTCGAGCGGGCCGTCGAAGCGGAAGGAGAAGCCGCGCTCGGCCTGGTCGATCTGCATGGAGGACACGCCGATGTCGAGCACGATGCCGTCGAGCGGCACGCGCCCAAAGCGCTGCGCCTCCTCCGCCAATTCACCGAAGCAGGCCTGCGCCAGCGTCAGCCGGCCGTGCATCTCGGCGACGAGCCCCGCGCCTCCGGTGATCGCGGTCGGATCCCGGTCGAGCGCGAGCAGGCTGGCATCCGGCGCGGCCTCGAGAATCGCGCAGGCATAGCCCCCGGCCCCGAAGGTTCCGTCGAGATAGCGCCCGCCCGGCCGCGGCGCGAGCGCGCTAAGCACCTCGGCGAGCAGCACCGGCACATGCGGCGCGCCGGCCTCGGCAGGCTCTTCGGCCCGTCGGCCACGCGTTTGCGAGCGCCCCGGCATCAGCCCGCGCCTCCGGAAACCGGAGGCGCGACGCTCAGCGCCCGCTTGACGTCGCGCAGCTTCGCCCTGGCCGCTTCGAGATGCGTCCGGAACCGCTCCGGTTCCCAGATCTGGAATTTGTGGCCATGCCCGACGAAGGTCACCGTATCGGTGACCCCTGTATGAGCCCGCAGCGCCTCGCTCAGCATGATGCGGCCCTCCGGGTCCATTTTCAGCACCTCCGAGGTGCCGTTCAGCGCCGTCGACAGCGATTCCCACTCCTCGGAGAAGGGCGAGAAGCGCGCCAGGATATCGTCGATCGTCCGGCGCAGGGCGTGCCCGCCGGCATCGAAAGCCGCGAGTTCCAGCGCGGGATGAACATAGAGGCCCTCGTAGCCATCCTTCGCCAGGACGGCCCGAAAGCTCGAGGGAATGGAGACGCGGCCCTTCGCATCGAGCCGGTTGGTGAAATTCGAGACGAAGCGGTCCGTCAACGCCGCCTCCCGGCCTGCTTTTCACCCGGGCGCCGGCCGACGCGCTTGGCGGGGCGGTAGCCCCCCGTCGAAGCAGGCAAAGGGCAACCTTCGACCAGTTTCCGCGCGGCACACGGACCCTGATCTGGCGGCTGCTTGCCGGCTTCGACGGGATAATTTGGGATAGCATGGGCCTTTATGGGCGTCAACGGAATCGGATGGTCACAGCCGCGGCGAGGAGGCGCTCACGGCATCACAGCCCGTTAAGGTTAAGTATCCGTAACCACGCGCGATTCCGCCGCGGCGCCGAGCCGGACGCCGAACACCCCTCTCCCGAGCCACCCAAAAAACTTGTCCTGTTTCATTCCCGAGCGACGGACGCGAGAAGCGCTTCGCGCGCCCGCGATGGTGACTGCAACTGCATTCCCGCAGGAGTTGAGCGCAACACGAGGGGCAAACATGGATCGGGAGCCGCCGGGCGGCATCGCAAGCCCGGGCGGCCGCCGGTTCCCGGCGCGATCGGAACCTTTAGCCACCCCAGCGCTTCCCAAAAAAGTCGCCTCGCAACGGAGGGCGGAGGCAGCCCTCGACCAAGGGCAGACGGCACTATCGACACCCCACCGCGAAACACGCGATTTGATCGTTGACAATTTAATTGTGCGCGATTTAAATTGCGCCGAGATCAATGCCGCGGACTCCGTGCCGCGGCCCAAGAGCGAAGGAACGCGTCATGAATATCCTCTATACCGCCCACGGCTCCGCCACCGGCGGCCGCGAAGGCAAGGCCTCGACCGACACCGGCAACATTGCGGTCGTGCTCAACACGCCCAAGGAGATGGGCGGCAGTGGCGGCGAGGGCACCAATCCCGAGCAGCTCTTTTCGATGGGCTACTCGGCCTGCTTCCTCGGCGCGCTCAAATTCGTCGCCGGCAAGGAGAAGGTGAAGATCCCCGACGATGCGAAGGTCAGCGCCGATGTCGGCATCGGCCCGCGCGACGACGGCGGCGGCTTCGGACTGGCGGTCAAGCTCACCGTCTCGGTTCCGGGCGTCGACAAGGCCGTGGTCGAGGATCTCGTCCAGAAGGCCCACATCGTGTGCCCCTATTCGCACGCGACCAAAGGCAACATCGACGTCGATCTGAAGGTGGCGTGACGCCGACGGGGCTCGCAGGGGCTCGACGCAATTCGCTCCGGCGAGTCGGATGGAGCGATGTTCGACAACCGGAGCGGAGCGGACATCTGGTCCGTGAGCACCGGAAGCGCAGGACATCGCTTCAGCCGGCCGCCGGAGTAGAATTGCCAGCCGGCCTGTAAGCCGGGTTCTGGATGGCCGGAGGATGTCTCCCCCGACGTGACGGCCATTCCTCTGGGACGCGCATTGCTGCGCGCCTCGAGCAACCAACCCGGACGACCAGGCCCGGAAAAGGCCCCTCCCCGCTCGCGCGAAAAGCATCGTCCCTATTCGGTTTTGCTCCCGGTGGGGCTTGCCATGCCGTCCCCGTTGCCGGGTCCGCGGTGCGCTCTTACCGCACCTTTTCACCCTTACCTGCGAGCCGAGGCACGCAGGCGGTTCGATCTCTGTGGCGCTGTCCCTGGGGTCACCCCCGCCGGACGTTATCCGGCACCGTTTTTCCGTGGAGCCCGGACTTTCCTCCCCCACGAGAACCTGCGTTCCCACGAGAGCGGCCGTCCGGCCGACTGGCGGGAGGGCTAGTGCGCGCTCCCGGCGGCTGCGTCAAGGCGAGCGGCCGGAAAGCGGACGGGTTGTTCAGTTGCTGGCGGTCATGGTGCGGACCTTGGCGCAATAGGTCCGGTTGGCGCCGTTCATGCGCGTCGCCATATGCCCGCTCTGATACTTCATGACGGTGCGGCAGGTGTCGCCACCGGCGGCGCGGTAGGCCATCGCGAGGTATTTCATCGCGTAGCGGGCGTTGGTCTCCGGATCGAGCAGACCACCGGCCCCGCCGGTATAGCCCATGCCCCGCGCCGTCTGGTGACGGATCTGCATGAGGCCATAATTGCCGGCATTGGCTGCGCGGGGGTTGTAGCGGCTCTCGATCCGCACCACCGCATCCGCCAGCGAGAAGGGCACGCCATTGGCCGCCGCATGGCGCGCGACCAGCGCCTTCAGCCCCTCCGAACCGGCCGGAGCGGCCAGGGCGGCGCGGACCGGCTTCGCCACCTTCTCTTCTGCGGGCTCCGCCTCGGCGGCAGCGACGCCTGGCTTGGTCTCCCCGGCTTCGGCGGCCTTCTCCTTCCGGATCTCGGCCTCGCGGACGATGAACGCCCGGGCATCCGTCTCGTCATTGACCTGGGCCTGAGCCGACGGAAGGGAGACGAGGCAAATCGCGAAGGCGGCGGCCGCGCCGCAGGATGTATACTTCATGATCGACTGAACCTTTGCTACCGCCTCTTGGCTGGGAGGCGCAGTCCAGTGCGCAGTAAATGTGACCAGAATCTGTCCCGCGATTCGGAAATTGGCTCGCTAATGACCCCGAGCTCAAGACTACACGATGCTCTACTATGAAGTATTGAGGTCGCCGCTCTACCTCGCAGGCGCCGGGCTCGTGCCCGTCCGCCGTGTATTCGAGCCGGCTCGGGACTTTGTGCCGCATTTTCGCCATCATTGAGGTTTGCGACTCGATAACGCGTCGATTCCGGCGCGATCGCTGTGTCCGCACCCGGGGCTTGCCGCTATCATCGCCGGCGTTCCGCAGGCCCGGGGGAGTCGCCTCAATCATGGTATCGTCATTCTGGGGAGCGCTCGGCGGCGGCGGCCTCGGCCTCGTGCTCGGCGGCCCCCTCGGCGCCCTTCTCGGCGCGCTCGCGGGCCATATGCTGGTCGATCGCGAAGGCGCGCCCTTCGGCGCTGCGCCGCGCGAACTCGTCTTCACCACTGGCCTCGTCGCGCTCGCCGCCAAGATGGCGCGCTCGGACGGAGTGGTGACGCGCGACGAGGTCGCCGCCTTCCGGCGGATCGTCGCCGTCCCGCCCGAGCAGCAGGCGCGCATCGAGATGCTGTTCGACCTGGCCAAGCAGACCAGCGCCGGCTTCGAGGCCTATGCCGGGCAGATCGCCGAGAGCTTTCGCGACGAGCCAGCCCTGCTCGAGGATGTGCTCGACGGGCTTTTCCTGATCGCCGCCGCCGATGGTGCGATCCACCAGGACGAGCATGCCTATCTGCGCGATGTGGCGACGATCTTCGGCATCGAGGAGGCTGATTTCGCCCGCATCGAGGCCCGCCATGTCCGCCGCGCCGACGATCCCTATCTCGTTCTGGGCGCCAGCCGCGAAATGTCCGACGACGAGATCAAGCGGCACTACCGCCGGCTCGTGGCCGAGAACCACCCCGATCGCGAGATCGCCCGCGGCCTGCCCGAAGAAGCGGTTGCCATCGCCACGAGGCGCCTGGCCGCGATCAACGCCGCCTGGGACCGGATCGAGCGCGAACGCGGCCTGCGGGCGCGGCTGACGAGCACCCCGGCATGAGCCGCGACGCTACCCCCGACAGCCGCTTCGCCGCCAAGGTCTTCCCCTCCCCCAACCATGGCGAGCGCAAGGGTGGGGCCGATGGCGCGCCGCGCCGGCCCGACATGCTGATCCTGCACTACACCGGCATGCGCGATGCCGGCGAAGCCCTGCAATGGCTGTGCAACCCGGTCTCGCAGGTCTCCTCGCACTACTTCGTCTTCGAGAACGGCCACACGCTCCAGCTCGTGCCGGAGGCGCGCCGCGCCTGGCATGCCGGCGCCTCGCACTGGGCCGGCGAGAGCGACATCAACTCCTGCTCGATCGGGATCGAGATCGCCAATCCCGGCCATCCCGGCGGCCTGCCCGATTTCCCGGAGGAGCAGATCGCCGCCACGCTGAACCTCTGCCGCGACATCTGCGAGCGCTGGGCCATCCCGCCTGAGCGCGTTCTCGCCCATTCCGATGTCGCCCCGGGCCGCAAGATCGACCCCGGCGAGAGATTCCCCTGGCGCCATTTTGCGCAAGGCGGCGTCGGCCTCTGGAGCGAACCCGCCCCGATCCGCAGCGGCCGCTTCTTCGCCCGCGGAGACTCAGGCCAGCCGGTCGAGGCGCTGCAGGCGATGTTCGCGATGCTGGGCTACGGCGTCGCGGTCGACGGCCTCTATGACGAGAAGCTGGAAGCGATCGTCGCCGCCTTCCAGCGCCACTGGCGCCCCGAAAAAGTCGACGGCGTCGCCGACGCCTCGACGATCACGACGCTGCGGGATCTGCTGGCGGCGACGCAGGGGGGAAGGACGGGGTGACCCATCTCCCCCGCATCGTCCGAAACAACGCGAAACCTGCCTCTTCCCAACATTGCGGTAAGTTAACTCGCCGCCGAACCGGGATTCTGGCATGTTGCGGCGGCTGAAGGACGTCGGCCATGCCGACGCGACGATGGGGACCAATTTGCGCAAGTGGTTGATCGGAACGGGTGTCGTGGCCGTGCTCGCGGCCGGCGGCTACTGGGCGTGGCGTCCGGCCGGCGGTCCCTCCAGCGAGGCGGCCTACCGGACGGCCCCGATCGACCGCGGCCAGATCACCGCCGCCGTGCGCGCCACCGGCACGCTGACGCCGATGACGACCGTGCTGGTCGGCTCGCAGCTGTCCGGCCAGATCGTCGAGATCCTCGCCGACTATAACTCGCAGGTAAAGGCCGGCCAGGTTGTCGCGCGGCTCAACAGCGACCAGATCAGGACCCGCCGCGACGCCGCCCAGGCCGATGTGATGCAGGCGCGGGCCGATCTCCTGGTCAAGCGCGCCCAACTCGACCGCGCCCGCTCCACCCGGCTCAAGGCCAATTCGACGGTCAAGGATCTGGAGGCGCAGCGAGACCGCACCGCCGCCCAGCTTGCGGATGCAAGGCGCACCTTCGAGCGCCAGAGCGAACTCTTCAAGCGCAACACCGGCTCGCAGCAGGCGCTCGACACGGCCAGCACCCAGGTCGAGGTCCAGGTTGCGACGCTGGCCTCCAGCGAGGCGCAGATCGCCTCGGCCAAGGCCGAGCTCAACGGGCTCGACGCCGATATCCTGCTCGCGGAAGGGCAGGTGAAATCCGGCGAGGCGCTGATCGCGCAGCGCGAGGCCAAGCTGAAGGATATCCTGATCGATCTTGAGCGCACCGACATCCGCTCGCCCGTCGATGGCGTCGTCGTGCAGCGCCAGGTCGATCTCGGCCAGACCGTCGCCGCATCGCTCTCGACGCCGACCCTGTTCCAGATCGCGCAGGACCTGCGCACCATCGACATCTACGCCAATGTCGACGAGGCCGATGTCGGGCGCCTCAAGGCCGGCCAGCCCAGCACCTTCACCGTCAACGCCTACCCCAACCGCACCTTCGAGGGCCGCGTCGAGATGGTGCGCCTCGGTGCGCAGACGATCCAGAACGTCGTCACCTATACCGGCGTGATCCGGGTCGAGAACGCCGACATGGCGCTACTGCCGGGCATGACCGCCAATCTCCAGGTCGTTACCGAGGACCGGCGCGACGTGCTGCGCATCGCCAACGCGGCGCTGCGCTTCCGCCCCGCCGGCGCCGGCGCGCTCAGCCCCGCGCCCGCAACGCCGGGCGCTGCCGCCGTCGCGCAGGGCGCCGCGGCCGGGCGCGGCGCCGCCCAGGCGATGGCATTGCGCGAACGCATCGAGACCGAGTTGCAGCCGACGCCGGAGCAGAAGCAGGCGATCGCCGCCATCATGCAGGAGCGCCGCGCCGGCTTTCGCGAGGCCATGGCCGGGCTGACCGAGGAGGAGCGCCGCGCGGTCTTCCGCAAGGCCCGCGCCGACATGATCGCCAAGATCGCCGCCGTGCTCGATCCAGAGCGCAAGGCGAAGTTCGAGGCGATGATGCAGGGGGGACGCGCCGCGCCGCAGCAGGGCACGCCCGGCCGCGTCTATGTGCTCGACGATGACGGCCGCCCGCGCGCGGTGCCGGTCATGCTCGGCCCGACCGACGGCGCCTATACCGAGCTGCTCTCCGGCGACCTGCAGGAAGGCCAGGCGGTGGTCATCGGCGGCGGGCCGCGCCCGTCGGCCGCCGCCCAGTCAACGCCCGCCCGTCCGCCGATGCGCGGCGGCCCGCCCCGGCTGTTCTGATGGCGATTGCGAAAGCGCTTGCCCTGCCCTGTCGTTCCGGGGCGTCGCGCAGCGGCGAACCCGGAATGACGAGAGGGAGCATGCGATGCCCCTGATCGAAGCCCGCGACCTCTCCCGCGTCTACGACCTCGATTCCGGCCGCGTCACCGCGCTCGACCGCGTCTCGCTCGACATCGAGGCGGGCGACCTCGTCGCCGTGATGGGCCCCTCCGGCTCGGGCAAATCCACCTTCATGAACCTGATCGGCTGCCTCGACCGGCCGAGCGGCGGGCATTACCGGCTCGACGGCGTCGCCGTCGAAACGCTCGGCAGCGATGGCCTCGCGGAATTGCGCAACCGCAAGCTCGGCTTCGTCTTCCAGCAGTTCAACCTGCTGCCGCGCGTCGACGCCTGCGCCAATGTCGAATTGCCGATGGTCTATGCCGGGGCCGACCGCAAGACGCGGCGCCAGCGCGCGCTCGCCGCGCTCGGCCGCGTCGGCTTGGGCGAGCGCGCCCATCACCGCCCGATGCAGCTCTCGGGCGGGCAACAGCAGCGCGTGGCGATCGCCCGTGCGCTGGTCAACGAGCCGCGCCTGTTGCTGGCCGACGAGCCGACCGGTGCGCTCGACAGCCGCACCGCGCTGGAGATCCTCGCGCTTTTCCAGGACCTCAACCGCGAGGGCGTCACCGTCGTCCTCGTCACCCATGACGCCGAGGTCGCGCGCCACGCCCGCCGCGTCATCCGCTTCCGCGACGGACGGCTCCTCAGCGACCAGCGGCAGGAGGCGGCCGACGCCCGCGCGGCGCTGCTGGCTCTCGATGCCCACACGGCAGCTCCGGAACCCCTGCCGGAGACTGCCGCATGAGCCTTCTCGAAGCCATCCGCTCCGCACTGTCGGCCATCGGCGCCAATGCGCTGCGATCAGCCCTGACGATGCTCGGCATCATCATCGGCGTCGCCGCCGTCATCGCCATGGTCGCCATCGGCTCGGGCGCCCGCGAGCGCGTGACCTCGCAGATCAAGTCGCTCGGCGCCAATCTCGCCATCGTCCAGTCCGGCAACGTCACGCAGGGCGGCGCGAGGCTCGGCGCCGGCGCCTCCTCGACGCTGACCGACGAGGATGCGACCGCCATCGCCAGGGAAGTCGACGGCGTCCTGGCCGCAGCCCCCGTCATCGTCACCCGCGCCCAGGCCGTCTTCGGCGGCGCCAACTGGTCGACGCAGATCACGGCGACCGATCTCGATTTCTTCACCGCCCGCGAATGGGATGTCGGCGAGGGCCGCCTGTTCGAACCCGAGGAACTGCGCCGCGGCGAGATCGTCGCCATCATCGGCCAGACGGTGGCGCGCAATCTCTTCGGCGAGCAGAACCCGCTCGAACAGCAGTTCCGCATCCGCAATGTGCCCTTCCGCGTGATCGGCGTGATGGCCCCCAAGGGCCAGTCGGCGCTCGGCCAGGATCAGGACGACGTCATCTTCGTGCCGCTCGACACCGGCCGGCGCCGCATCGTCGGCCGCAACTACGCCCGCGACCGCTCGGTCCAGACCATCATGGTCAAGTTCGCCAGCGAGGATGCGATCGCGCCCGGCATCGAGCAGACCAGCGCCCTGCTGCGTCAGCGCCACCGCCTGATGCCGGACCAGGAAGACGATTTCATTGTCCGCAACCTGACGGAGATCGCCAACACCGCGACACAGGCCGCCAACACGCTGTCCTGGCTGCTGGCGGCGGTGGCCGGCGTGTCGCTCCTCGTCGGCGGCATCGGCATCATGAACATCATGCTGGTTTCGGTCACCGAGCGCACGCGCGAGATCGGCCTGCGGCTCGCGGTCGGTGCGCGCCAGCGCGATATCCTGGCGCAGTTCCTGATCGAGGCGACGACGCTCGCCACGATCGGCGGGGCGGTGGGCATCGCGCTCGGCATCGGCTCGGCGCTCACGATTGCGCGAATTGCCGGCTGGCCGTCGGTCGTGTCCTTCGAGACGATCGCGGTTGCCGTCGGCGTTTCGGGGCTGATCGGCGTGTTTTTCGGGTTTTACCCCGCCCGACAAGCGGCGCGGCTCGATCCGATCGAGGCGCTGCGCCGGGAGTGAAGGGCCTCTCTTTCGCCGAGTGCGGAAAGGGGCGTTTAACCCGACGCCTCTAACGTGCTCGTCGAGATGCCTACCCCCTGAGGGGATTTCCAACTTGATGCTCGACACGACCCTCGCCAAGCACTCCGGCAATCCCGCAGGACTCTATCAGGAGGCCCTTTCGGGACCGGGCGGCGCGTGGTCATGCGATCTCAAGACCGAAATCGTGACCTGGACCGACGGCGTCTATGACCTGTTCGGCATCCAGCGCGGCCTGACATTGCACCGCTCGATGACGCTCGACGTCTACCAGAGCCAGAGCCGCAGCGAGATGGATCGTCAGCGGGCCGCCGCGATCCGCAGCGGCAAGGGCTTCGTGCTGGATTGCCAGCTTCGCTCGGGCGGCCGCAGCCGCTGGATGCGCCTGCGCGTCGGCGTCGGGTTCGACCAGGGCCGGGCGATCCGGGTCTTCGGCTCCAAGCAGGACGTCACGGCCGAAAAGAAGATGTGGGACGGTCTTGTCACCGTCGCGGGCCATGACCCGCTGAGCGGGCTGACGAACCGGCGCGCCTTCGAGGAGGCCACACGCGAGCTCAGCCGCCACGCCGATGGCCAGCACGGCTTTGCCCTCGCCGTGCTGTCGATCGACGATTTCGAGACGCTGCGGGCCCGCCACGGCCATGACGGCGCGCTGGACTGTCTGCGCTGCCTGGGCGAGCGGCTCGCGCGGCAGTTTCCCGATGCGATCCTCGTCTCCCGGATCGGCGGGGCCGAATTCGCCCTCTTGCTGCGCATCGGCGCCGCTGGAATGCTCGAGGCCATGCTCGGCAGTGCCCATCGCCTGCTGGCCCGCCCGATCCCGCACGGAAGCGGGGCGATCGAACTCGGCCTGTCGGTCGGAGCGGCCCTGCTCAAGCCGTCTCACCGCGACGACCCGAAGCGGCTTTTCGCCGAGGCCGATTCCGCGCTTTACGTCGCGCGGGCGGCGGGCAGCAACTGTGTGCGTGTCTTCGACGGCATGATCGCGCGGCCGGTGCCGGCCGCGCGCGCACCGAACTGAAGGGGCTCAGCCCTTCACGCTCCTGACCACGTCGGCGACATTCGCGCCGAAGGCCTCGGCCGTCTTCAGATCGCCGGGGATCATCTCGTCAACGCCGGCATCGGAGGGCGAGACCACCAGCAGACCCTGATAGCCGCCGAGATTGTTGAGGTCGTCGCGGGTGCTCGCCTTGGCATTGGAGGGGTGCATCCCCGTGCCGGTCCAGAGCATCTTATGCTGGGCGGCCAGCAAAGCGAGATAGGCGATGGTCGAGCCCTTGTCGCCGTTCAGCGTCGCGGAATTGGTGAAGCCGGCCGCGATCTTGCCCTTCCAGTCCATCGTGTACCAGGGCTTGCTGGAGGCGTCGGCGAACTTTTTGAACTGCCAGGAGACGCTGCCCATATAGGTCGGCGAACCGAAGACGATGCCGTCCGCCGCCTTGAGCGTGGCCCAGGCCGATTCCGGCAGGTTGCCGTCGGCATCGATAGCGACCAGATCGACGCTGGCGCCCGTGCCGCGCGCGCCCTTGGCGACATACTCGGCGACCCTGGCCGTATGGCCGTAGCCGGAATGGAAAACGATCGCGATCTGGGTCATGGGTGCCTCCTGAGGAACGATCCGTAGGGTGGCGTGAAGATGTTGCAGCGCAGCGACGTCCGCAATGGCCAAACGATTGCCCCCGTGCAGGTTCCGGATGGCACCGGCGCAATGCCGGCCGCGGTTCAGCCGAGCGGCCGGACGAAGACGACGTTCTCGTCGAGCGAGCGACCGGTCTCGCGCCAGCCATGCCGGCGATAGAAGCGCTCCGCCCTCGTGCCCGCGCCGGTGGTGAGATGGGCCTGAACGATGCCGGCCGACGCCAGCGCAGCCAGCGCTGCATCGAGCAGCGCCCGGCCATGGCCCTGCCCTTCATGGGCCGGATCGACGAACAGCGCCCAGATCAGCCCCGTCTGGGGATTGGCGCAGGTGAAGCCGGCGATCTCGCCATCGGCTTCCGACACCAGGAAGATCGCCTGTTCGCGATACCAGGCGACCTCGGCCTCGGTCACCCGCGAGGGATCCGACAGCACGTTCTCGCGCACGCCCATGCGGATCGCATGGATGCGCGGCTGGTCGGCCGGCATCGCCTTGCGGATCATGGGCGAGGCCCCGCTCATCCGCGCTTGCGCACGAATTCGGTGCGCAGCACGAGGCCGCGGATGGTCTCGTGCCGGCAATCGATCTCCTCGGGGTCGTCGGTGAGCCGGATCGAGCGGATGACCGTGCCCTGCTTCAGCGTCTGGCCGGCGCCCTTGACCTTGAGATCCTTGATCAGGACGACGGAATCGCCATCGGCCAGCGTGTTGCCAGCGGCATCACGAACGACGACGCTGTCGGGTGCGGCCGCGGCGGCCATCTCGGAGGCGGGACGCCACTCGCCCGTCACCTCGTCATAGACGTAGTCGTCGTCAGCCATGTCCGGTCCGTTCCGTTTATGCGGTCGGGCCAGCCGGCCCCTGCGGGGCTATACGCCGCCCCGCCCTCATTCAACAAGAGCGGACTGTGAAACCCGCGGCAGCCGGGAGCCCTACTCCGCGGCCTCGAGCCGGTAGCTCGCAGGCTCGTAGTTGAGGATCGGCGCCAGCCAGCGCTCGACCTCGTGGATCGGCATGCCCTTGCGGGCGGCATAATCCTCGACCTGGTCGCGCTCGACCTTGGCGACGCCGAAATAGTAGGCGTCGGGATGGGCGAGATAGAGCCCCGACACGGAGGAGCCGGGCCACATCGCGAAGCTCTCGGTCAGCTTCACACCGACGCGCGATTCCGCCTTGAGCAGCTCGAACAGGGTCGCCTTCTCGGTGTGGTCGGGCTGGGCGGGGTATCCCGGCGCCGGGCGGATGCCGCGATACTCCTCGCGAATGAGGTCCTCGTTGGCGAGGCTCTCATCGGGCGCGTAGCCCCAATAGTCCCGGCGCACGAGCTGGTGCATCCGCTCGGCGAAGGCCTCGGCGAAGCGGTCCGCCAGCGCCTTGACCATGATCGAACGGTAATCGTCGTTGTCGCGCGCGAATTTCTCGGAGATGCGCTCTTCTTCCGCCCCCGCGGTGACGACGAAGGCGCCGATATAGTCGGGCCGGTCGATGCCTTCCGGCGCGACGAAATCCGCGATGCACATGTTCGGCTTGCCGTCGCGCTTGGAGAGCTGCTGACGCAGGCCGTGCAGCGTCGCCAGCCGCTCCGCGCGGCTTTCGCCGGTATAGAGCGCGATGTCGTCGCCGACCGCATTGGCCGGCCAGAAGCCGATCACTGCCTTGGGGTTGAACCAGCGCTCCTCGACGATGCGCTTCAGCATCGCCTGCGCATCGTCCCACAGCGCGCGCGCCGCCGGGCCCTGCTTCTCGTCCTCGAGGATGGCGGGGAAGCGCCCCTTCATCTCCCAGGTCTGGAAGAAGGGGGTCCAGTCGATCAGCGGCACGAGATCGGCCAGATCATAGGTGCGGAAGGTCCGCGTCCCCAGGAAGCTGGGCTTGGGCGGCTGATAGGCACTCCAGTCGGCCTTGAAGGCATTGGCGCGGGCCTTGGCCAGCGGCAGGCGCTGCTTGTCCGCCTCCGAGCGGCGATGCGCCGCCGAGACCTTGGCGTATTCGGTGCGGATGCCCTCGATATAGGCCGGCTTCTGGTCCTGCGAGAGCAGCGCCGAGACCACACCGACCGCGCGCGAGGCGTCGGTGACATAGACCGCCTGGCCCTTCTCATAGGCCGGATGGATCTTCACGGCGGTGTGGACGCGGCTCGTCGTCGCTCCGCCGATCAGCAGGGGAATGTCGAAGCCCTCGCGCTCCATCTCGGAGGCAACCGTCACCATCTCGTCCAGCGAGGGCGTGATCAGCCCCGACAGACCGATGATGTCGACCTTCTCCTTGCGCGCGACGTCGAGGATTTTCTGCGTCGGCACCATGACGCCGAGATCGATGACCTCGTAATTGTTGCACTGGAGCACGACGCCGACGATGTTCTTTCCGATGTCGTGGACATCGCCCTTCACCGTCGCCATCAGCACCTTGCCGGCGGCCGAGCGCTGCGAACCGCCGTTGAGGCGCTTCTCCTCCTCCATGAAGGGCATCAGATAGGCGACCGCCTGCTTCATCACGCGGGCGGACTTCACCACCTGCGGCAGGAACATCTTGCCCGCGCCGAACAGGTCGCCGACGACGTTCATGCCGGCCATCAGCGGCCCCTCGATCACATGCAGCGGCTTCTCCGCCTGCTGGCGGGCCTCCTCGACATCGACATCGATGAAGGCGGTGATGCCGTTGACCAGCGCATATTCCAGCCGCTTCTCGACCGGGTTCTCACGCCAGGCCATGTCCTTGCCGGAGAAGGACACCGAGCCGTCACCCTTGAAGCGTGGCGCCGCATCGAGCAGCCGCTCGGTCGCGTCCTTGCGGCGGTTGAGGACGACATCCTCGCAGAGCTCGCGCAGCTCGGGGTCGAGATCGTCATAGGAGCCGAGCTGGCCCGCATTGACGATGCCCATATCCATACCGACCTTGATGGCGTGGTAGAGGAAGACCGAGTGCATCGCCTCGCGGACCTTCTCGTTGCCGCGGAACGAAAAGGACAGGTTCGAGACGCCGCCCGAGATATGGGCGTGCGGCAGGGTCTCGCGGATCGTCTTGGTCGCCTCGATGAAGTCGTTGCCGTAGTTGTCGTGCTCCTCGATGCCCGTCGCCACGGCGAAGACGTTGGGGTCGAAGATGATGTCCTCGGGCGGGAAGCCGATCTGCTCGGTCAAGAGCTTGTAGGCGCGCGTGCAGATCTCGATCTTGCGCTGGTAGGTATCGGCCTGGCCGGTCTCGTCGAAGGCCATCACCACCACGGCCGCGCCGTAATTGCGACAGATGCGGGCCTGCTCCAGGAAGGCCTCCTCGCCTTCCTTCATCGAGATCGAGTTGACGATCGGCTTGCCCTGGATCGTCTTCAGGCCGGCCTCGATCACCGGGAACTTCGACGAGTCGACCATGATCGGCACGCGCGAGATGTCCGGCTCCGAGGCGACGAGGTTGCAGAACTCGGTCATCGCGGCCTGCGAGTCGAGCAGGCCCTCGTCCATGTTGATGTCGATGACCTGCGCGCCATTGGCGACCTGGTCGCGGGCGACGTCGAGCGCGGCGGCATAGTCGCCATTGGTGATCAGCTTGCGGAACTTGGCCGAGCCGGTGACGTTGGTGCGCTCGCCGACATTGACGAAGGGGATCGTCTCGTCGAGCGTGAAGGGCTCCAGACCCGCGAGGCGGAGATAGCGCTTGATCTCCGGCACCTGGCGCGGCGCCTTGCCGGCCACCGCCTGCGCGATCGCCGCGATATGCCCCGGCGTCGTGCCGCAGCAACCACCGACGACATTGACGAGGCCGGCATCGGCGAATTCGGCCAGCATGGCCGCCGTCGCCTCGGGGCTCTCGTCATACATCCCGAATTCGTTGGGCAGGCCGGCGTTCGGATAGGCGCAGATCAGCGTGTCGGCGACGCGCGACAGGTCCTTGATATGGGCGCGCATCTCGCGCGCGCCGAGCGCGCAGTTGAGGCCGATCGTCAGCGGCGCGGCATGGCGCACCGCGTTCCAGAAGGCTTCCGTCGTCTGGCCCGACAGCGTGCGCCCGGACAGGTCGGTGATCGTGCCGGAGATCATCACCGGCAGACGGATGCCACGCTCGCGATAGACGTTCTCGATCGCGACGATCGCCGCCTTGGCGTTGAGGGTGTCGAAGATTGTCTCGACCAGGATGATCTCGGACCCGCCGTCGATCAGCCCGCGCACCTGCTCGGCATAGGAGTCGCGCACCTGGTCGAAGGTCACAGCCCGGAAGCCGGGGTTGTTGACGTCCGGCGAGATCGACAGCGTGCGGTTGGTCGGGCCGATCGCGCCGGCGACATAGCGGCGGCGGCCATCGGCCTTCTGCGCGATCGCCGCGGCTTCGCGGGCGAGCTTCGCCGACACCACGTTCAGCTCATAGGCCAGCGCCTCCATGCCGTAGTCGGCCTGGGCGATCTGGGTCGAGGAAAAGGTGTTGGTCTCGACGATGTCGGCACCCGCCGTGAAATAGGCGAGGTGGATGTCGCGGATCGCGTCCGGCTGGGTCAGCACCAGCAAGTCGTTGTTGCCTTTGAGATCGTGGTTCCAGCCCTTGAAGCGCTCGCCCCGGAAATCGGCTTCGGAGAACTTCTGGTTCTGGATCTGCGTCCCCATGGCACCGTCGAGCACCAGGATGCGCTCGGATGCGGATTGGCGCAGCGCGCGCTCGATCTCGGCGCCGTCGACGGGGGTGGGCTGGAAGTCTGACATCGTCACGCTTTCATCGAACCCGGATCAGCTCGAACAATCCTCAGCCCTCATCCTGAGGAGCACTTCGCAGAAGTGCGTCTCGAAGGATGCTCCAGATGGTTCCGGAGCCTCCTGGACCATCCTTCGAGACGCCGCCTGTTGCGGCTCCTCAGGATGAGGGCTCGTTAAAAATCACTCCGCCGCCACAGCCTGCGCTGCCACCTTCTCGGGCTTCACCCCGGCGAGATGGCAGATCGCATAGACCAGATCGGCTTTATTCATCGTGTAGAAGTGCAGGTCGCCGACGCCGCGATCGATCAGGTCCAGCACCTGCTCGGCGCAGACCGCTGCCGCGACGAGCCGGCGCGTCGCGGCATCCTCCTCCAGACCCTCGAAGCGGTCGGCGAGCCATTGCGGCACGCTCGCTCCTGTCTTGCGGGCGAAATTGGCGGTCTGCTTGAAGTTCTGGACGGGCACGATGCCGGGCAGGATCGGGATGTCGATCCCGGCGGCACGGACCTTGTCGAGATAGCGGAAATAGACGTCGTTATCGAAGAAGAACTGGGTGATCGCCCGCGTCGCCCCGGCATCGACCTTCATCTTCAGCGCGTCGATGTCGGCCTCCAGCGAGGCCGCTTCGGGGTGCTTCTCCGGATAGGCCGAGACCGTGACCTCGAAATCGCCGATGCGCTTCAGGCCCGCCACGAGATCCGAGGTCTGGTGATAACCTTGCGGATGCGGCTCGTAGACCGTGCCGAGCCCGCCCGCCGGGTCGCCGCGCAGCGCCACGACATGGCGCACGCCGGCCTCCCAATAGCCGCGGATGACCTCGTCGACCTCGTCGCGGGAGGCGGAGACGCAGGTGAGATGCGCCGCCGGCTTCAGGCCGGTCTCCTCGACCATGCGCTTGACGGTGGCGTGGGTGCGCTCGCGCGTCGAGCCGCCGGCGCCATAGGTCACCGAGACGAAGGACGGCGCCAGCGGCTCCAGCCGGCGCACGCTCTCCCAGAGCGAGACCTCCATCTCGGCCGTCTTGGGCGGGAAGAACTCGAAAGAAATCTTCGGGCGGCGGGAGCCATGCCGGCTCGGGCGGAACGCGTTCATCAGGCTACCTCTAGATTGGTCTGTCGCGGCATCGGGTCGGACTGCACGCGCCGGTCGCAGCCCCGCCAGAGCATCACGGGCAACTGGCCCGAGCCGCCGCCGGCGAGCTTGATTTCTTCGGAGAGATCGCAGACCAGCCCGCTCTCGGCGAACCAGCCGGCGATCTGGGCGCGCGAGAAGCCGAGCCGGCGATGCGCATGCTCGGTCCGCAGGAACTCCATCTCGTGCGGCGCGAAATCGACCACGATCAGCCGCCCGCCCGGCGCCAGCATCGCGGCCGCCTCGCGCACGGCGCGGCCGGGATCGTCGAGGAAATGCAGCACCTGGTGGATCACCACGAGATCGAAGCTGCCGCGCAGGAACGGCAGCGCATAGATGTCGCCCTGCCGCAACTCGACACGGGCGAGGCCCGCCTTCTCGAGATTGGCCCGCGCGACGGCGAGCATGGCATGGTTGGCGTCGACGCCCACCGCCCGCCCGAACTTCGGCGCGATGCGCTCGAGCATTCGCCCCGTCCCGGTGCCGAGGTCGAGCAGACTGCCGGGCGTGCCCTTCCCGACGGCGGCTTCGACAGCGGCCTCGACCGCCTCGTCGGGAACATGCAGCGAGCGCAGCCGGTCCCAGTCCCGGGCGACGCTGGCGAAATAGGATTGCGCGGCCTCCGCCCGCGTGCCGCGAACGGCGGCGAGCCGCTCTCGATCAGCTGTCAGCACCGGGTCCGACCGGTCGAGCCACGCCGCGAGCGAAGCGGCAAAGGCCCCGCCGGTGCCGGTTTCGTCGAGGCGGAAGAAGGCCCAGGCGCCCTCACGCGAGCGCCTGACCAGCCCCGCCTCGGCCAGCAGCTTGAGATGGCGCGAGATCCGCGGCTGCGACTGCCCGAGGATGTCGGTCAGGTCGGAAACCGACAATTCGCCTTCCGACAGCAGCGCGAGAATGCGCAGCCGCGTCTCCTCTCCCGCGGCGCGCAGCGCGGCGAGCAGGACGTCGGAAGCGAGTGTGGTCGGCAGGCGCAATCGGGAACTCCGCAACAGCATCCAAAAAGATATAAAGATATGTTTATGTCACCCCCTGCCTGGACGCAAGATCATTCTGCTCCCGGGGCGGCCAGCGTCATCTCTCGCAGCGCCTCGAACAGCCGCGGATCGCCCGATTGCGCCACGTTGAAGCGCATGAAGCCGGCCGCACTCTGCGACAGGCTGTAGACATTGCCGGGCGCGAGAACGATGTCCTGCGCCAGCAAGCGCTGCGCGATGACCGCGGAATCCACGCCTTCCGGCAGCCGGCACCACAGGAACATGCCGCCGCGTGGCTCCAGCCAGGGCTCGATGCCGATCGCTCGCAGCCGCGCAGCGGTTTCGCCCATGGCGCGCGCCAGACGCACCCGCAGCCCGTCCATGTGCCGGCGATAGCTGCCGTCCGTCAGCACGCCCAGCACCAGTTCCGCCGCCAACCGCCCCGTCCCGAAGGAAGCGGCGATCTTCAGGTCGATCAGCCCTTCGATCCAGTCCCGCCGGGCGGCGATATAGCCGCAGCGCACCGAGGCCGAGAGCGACTTCGAGAAGCTGCCGATCTGGACGACGCGCTCCAGCCCGTCGAAGGCAGCCAGACGGGGCGCCGGCTCCGGCTCGAAATCGGCGAAGATGTCGTCCTCGACGATGGTCAGTCCTGATGCCTCGGACAGCTTGAGGACGCGGTGCGCGACGACCGGCGAGAGGCTCGCCCCGGTCGGGTTGTGCAGGCCGGAATTGGTGACGTAGAGCCGCGGCTGGTGCTCGGCCAGAACCTGCTCGAAGGCTGCGAGATCAGGCCCGTTGGGCCCATAGGGAACGCCGACGATCCGCACGCGATGGGCCCGCAGCAGGGCATGAAAGTTGAAATAGCAGGGATCATCGACCAGCACGGTATCACCGGGCTCGACAAGCAGGCTGCAGACGAGATCGAGCGCCTGCGTGCCGGATTCGGTCAGCAGGATCTGGTCGGGAGCGGCCTCGACGCCATGGCCCGCCAGCCGGCGCGACAGCAACTGCCGCAGCGGCGCAAGCCCCAACGGCGTGCCGTAATCCGCGAGAGTCTCGGCCGGGGCACGGGACAACGCGCGCAGCGCCCGGCGCAGGCTCTCCTGCGGCAGCCAGTCCGCCGGCAGCCAGCCGCAGCCCGGCTTCAGCACCGCCTCGCCCGCGTCGAGCGACTGCCGCGACACCCAGAACGGATCGACCTCACGCTCCAGCCGTGGCCCGAGATCGGCCGGCGAAAACGGGGGCGCATGGCCGGCGACATAGAACCCCGAGCCGCGGCGGGCCTCGATCACCCCCTCGGCCGCGAGCCTGTCATAGGCCTCCACGACCGTGGATTTCGACACCGCCATCGTCCCGGCGAGCGCCCGGATCGACGGCAGCCGCGCGCCCGGCGCCAGCATCCGGCCGGCGATGCGTTGCCGGATGACGGCCATCACCGCCCCCACCCGGGTCCCCTCCGCTCCGGCGAGCGCATGCACCCTCTCGACCTGTCCTGATCCTGTCATCAGGACAGTTTGCCCCGATTGTACTGTTCTGTCTCTGGCGAAACGGCCCCGGCCCGGCGCTCTGCTTTCGGCTTCGCGATCGGAGTTCGCCCATGCTCGACGACAGGACCAGCGGCTGGATTAACGGCCTGATCGGGGTGGTGATCTTCGCCGGCTCTCTGCCGGCGACGCGGGTCGCGGTCGCCGATTTCGACCCGGTCTTCCTGACGCTCGCCCGCGCCGCCATCGCGGGCCTGCTCGGGCTTGCCTTGCTGCTCCTCTTTCGCGAGAAGCGGCCGCTGCGGGCCGACCTCATGCCGCTGCTGGTCGTTTCGCTCTGCGTCGTCATCGGCTTCCCGCTGCTGACCGCGCTGGCGCTGCGGCACGTCACCGCGGCGCATTCGATCGTCTTCATCGGGCTGCTGCCGCTCGCGACCGCGCTCTTCGGCGTGCTGCGCGGCGGCGAGCGGCCCCGCCCGGCCTTCTGGCTGCTGTCGGGCCTCGGCAGCGCGCTGGTGGTCGGCTTCGCCCTGACGCAGGGCTTCGCCGCCGCACCGACCGGAGACCTGCTGATGCTCGCGGCGATCGTCGTCTGCGGGCTCGGCTATGCCGAAGGCGCGAGACTCTCACGCCACCTCGGCGGCTGGCAGGTGATTTCCTGGGCGCTGCTGCTGGCGCTCCCCGTCACAGCCGGTGCCGCATGGGTACTGCGCCCGGACGATCTGGCGGCGACGGGCACGCCCGCCTTGCTCGGCCTCGCTTATGTCTCGCTCTTCAGCATGCTGATCGGCTTCGTCTTCTGGTATCGCGGGCTCGCCCAGGGCGGCATCGCGGCGGTGGGACAGCTGCAGCTGCTGCAGCCCTTCTTCGGCCTCGCGCTGGCCGGGCTGCTGCTCGGCGAGACAGTGACCTGGCCGATGCTCGCCGCCTCGGCCGCCGTGGCGGCCTGCGTCGCCGCAGCCCGGCGCTTCGCCCGCTAGCGCCCCGTGTCCTTGACCGTCACGGGCGGGATCACGACGACGGCATCGCCCACCGCGATGGTGCCGGGCAGGTCGACGCTCAGCACGAGCCCGCGCAGCCCGGCAGCCGCTTTCACGAAGCGGGCTGCGAGGTCGCTGCGCCCCGTCGCCGCGGCGACTGCGCCCCCGGCCCTGCGGCAGGGCCGGTTGTAGGCCTCCACCCGCAGCACTGCGCCGCCGTCGAAGCGGCCCTGTCCGCCCCAGCCGCCGCCGATCGCGAGCCGGCTCCCCGGCGCGATCCCGGACAAACCCATCAGGCCCTCGAGCAGAAGATTGCCGCCCAGCCATTCGGGCGGAAGCACCGGCAGGTCGAGCCCGCGGGCGATGGCTTCCAGTTCGGTGGGGGAGAGCGCCGAGACCTGCCTGTCGTTGCGAAGGGTCAGGCCACGTGGCAGCCAGGGCTCGCGCGGCCCGGAACGACGGGTCAAGCCGGCATGAAGGTCACCGCGAATGCCGGCCTCGTCGAGCACCAGCGCCTCGACGGCCTGCGTCACGAACGGATGCCGCGACGATGGGATGCCCGTCGCGGCGAAAACGCCGGCGACGCGGCCGATGGGGCGCGCCTCTTTCACACGGGCGGGATGCTGCCCGCAGCCGGTGCTGTCAACCGGTTGGGCCGGTCACATCAGTTGCAGCGAGCCCGCCGCCGTCTTGCCGCGTTCGGTTTTGAGTTCGAACGAGACTTTCTGTCCCTCGGTCAGCGTCATCAGCCCCGCTTCCTTAACGGCAGTGATGTGAACGAACACATCCTTGCCGCCATCCGAAGGCTGAATGAAGCCAAAGCCTTTCTCAGTATTGAACCACTTGACGGTCCCGGTCGCCATCGCCGCATCCTTTGAAGCCAAAGCGTCGCCGCGGCCAGCAGATGATTGTCCCCCGATAGCCGCAACAAGGAGGATTGACCGAAAAAGCTTGCTTGTCGAGAGCAAAGCGCGAGCGGCTAAAGCCTCTCCGATCAAGACTTGGTCAACATCACCTGCGTCATGACCGAGGTTTGCGAGGAGCCCCCTAGATATATCTCGACCAGCCCGGGCTCGACGACGTAGCGGCCCGCATCGTCATGCGCACCGAGGCGGCTACCCTCGAGCCGGAACGTCACCGTCCGCGTCTCGCCGGCACGCAGCATCGGCTTGTCGAAGGCCTTGAGCTGGCGCACCGGCCGGGAGCGGCTCGCGACAGGCTGGCGGACATAGAGCTGCACCACCTCCTGCCCGTCGCGCGGGCCGGCATTGGTGACGTCGACCGAAACCTCGACGGACCCGCCCAGCCTCATGCTCGGCTTCGAGACCCGCGCATTGGCATAGGTGAAGCGGGTGTAGGACAGGCCGTGGCCGAAGGGGTAGAGGGGCTCGTTGGCCTCGTCGATGAAGATCGACTCATAGCGCTGGCGGATCTTCTGCGGCCGCCCCGTCGGCAGATGATCGTAATAGACCGGGATCTGCCCGACGGAGCGCGGAAAGCTCATCGGCACTCGGCCCGACGGATTGACCTTGCCGGTCAGGATGTCGGCGATGGCCGTGCGCCCTTCCGTGCCGCCATGGAAGGTCTGCAGGATGGCTGCGACATGGGCATCGGCCCAGGTCAGGACGAGCGGGCGCCCGGTGGCCAGAACCAGCACCACCGGCTTGCCGGTGGCCACCAGCGCCTCCAGCAGGGGCTGCTGCACGCCCGGCAGGTCGAGCCTGGTGCGCGAGGCGCCTTCCCCCATGAACTCGCAATCCTCGCCCAGCATGGCGACCACGAGATCGCTCGCCTCAGCGGCCCGGATCGCGGCCTCCCTGTCGGCGAACTCGGTGCCACAGGCCTTGGTGAAGGCCGGCTCATAGGTCACCGAGACATCCGCCGGCAGGCGCTCCTTCAGCGCCTCGGGAAGGGGCTGAACGACGCGCCGGCCGAGGCCGGCCGGGTCGGTCCAGACGCGCTCGTCCTCGGGCCGCGCCATCGCCCCGATCACCGCGACGGACTTCACCGACGACCGGATCGGCAGGATGTCGCCGGCATTCTTGAGCAGCATCGCGCCTTCCTGCGCCGCACGCAGCGCCACATCGCGCGCGCCCTGCGTCTGCATCAGCGCCGGCGCTGCAGCGGGGTCGACATCGGGTTTGTCGAAGAGGCCGAGATGGAACTTGACCCGCAGCACCCGCCGCACCGCCTCGTCCAGCGCCTTCACCGGCACGCGCCCGGCCCGCACCTCGGCGGCGAGGTGCTTGTGGTAGACGTCGCCCATCATGTCCATGTCGATGCCCGCGAGCAGCGCCTTGCGCGCGGCCTCGGCATCATCCCTGGCGATGCCATGCAGGCGCAGCTCGGTGATCGAGCCGAAATCCGAGGTGACGAAGCCGCGGAAGCCCCATTGCCCGCGCAGCAGGTCCGTCAGCATGCCCCTGTGGGCGGTCGCCGGCATGCCGTTCAGCGCGTTGAAGGCCGCCATCGCGGTCATCGAGCCCGCATCGAAGGAGGCCTTGAACGGCGGCAGATGCAGGTCGAAGAGCTGGCTCGTCGGGATCCAGGTCGAGTTGTAGTCGCGCCCGGCCTCGCCCGCGCCATAGCCGACGAAGTGCTTGACCGAGGTCGCGACGCCGCCGCGCTGGTAGCCCCGCGTCCGCGCCGCGGCGACGACGGACGCCAGATGCACGTCCTCGCCCGCGCCCTCGAGCACGCGGCCCCAGCGCGGGTCGCGCGACATGTCGACCATCGGCGCGAAGGTCCAGTTGATGCCGGCGGCCGCGGCCTCCCGCCCGGTCCAGTAGGCGGCCTGCTCGATCAGCGCAGGGTTCCAGCTCGCGGCCTGGCCGAGCGGCAGCGGGAAATAGGTCGAGAAGCCGTGGACGGCGTCGAGCCCGATGATCAGCGGGATCTTCAGCCGGCTCTCGCGCACCGCCTGCTGTACCGCCAGAACTTCTGCGGGCACGACGAAGTTCATCACCCCGCCCATGCGGCCGGCCTTGACCTGGGCGATGTCGAAACCGTCGCCGCGCCCCGAGAGATGCAATTGGCCGACCTTCTCCTCCAGCGTCATCCGCGCCAGCAGCGCGTCGATACGCCGTTCGATCGCGGTGGCCTCGCGCCCGGTCTTCCAGGCGACGGGCTGTGCCGCCGGGATGGCTGTCGTCTGGGCGGGGGCGACGGTCGGAGCCGCCGGCAGGAGAAGGCCGAGGATGAGGAGTGAGGCGGCGAGCCGCGGGATCATGAAGCGCATCTTTCGGCAGGAGACCGGGTCGGGCGGACGGCGGGACAGATGACGAATACCGAGCGCCGCCCTACAGGAAGGACCGTGGCGGCTCAACTGCGCGTGTCCCTGCCCACGCTGGCTCGCCCATTGCATCGCCAGAACCGCCTGAACGCCGCCTGAATCGGACCCACCGCCATGTCGCAGACCACCGCCCCCCTCGCCTCGTCGACGGAGCGGCACCGGCTCTATGAGGACGCGTTGGCGATCCTGCTGGGCACGCTGATGGTCTCGATCGGCATCGCCCTCTTCGCCAAGGCGACGATCATGACCGGCGGCGCCGCCGGTTTCGCGCTGCTGCTGCAATATGCGACGGGGCTCGAATTCGGCCTGCTCTTCTCGGCGGTCAACCTGCCCTTCTACTGGCTCGCCTTCCGCCGCATGGGCCTGCCCTTCACCCTGCGCACCTTCATCGCGGTCGGGCTGGTCTCGCTGCTTGTCGAGGCGACGCCGCTCTGGCTCGACATTGCCCGCGTGCAGCCACTCTATGCCGCGCTCGCCGGCGGCAGCATCATGGGGCTCGGCCTGCTGGCGCTCGCCCGCCACCGCACCGCCATCGGCGGGGTCAACATCCTCGCGCTCTACCTGCAGGAAAAGCGCGGCTGGCGCGCCGGCTGGGTGCAGCTGGCCATCGATGCGGCCATCTTCGCCGGGGCTGCCTTCGTCCTGCCGCCTGACCGGCTGGCGATCTCGCTGATCGGCACGCTCGTGCTCAATGCGGTGCTGGGCATGAACCACAAGCCGGGGCGCTACAGGGGCGTGTCCTGAGCGTCGCGGGGCACCGGTCTTGCGCGCCGTCGCGGCTCATGCCAGTCACGCCGACGGTGCCCAAAACGCGACGAGGCTCGACACCATGGCCCAGCCCCTGACCATCGAAGATCTGCGCCTACTGGCGAAGCGCCGCGTCCCGCGCATGTTCTACGACTACGCCGATTCCGGCGCCTGGACCGAGGGTACCTACCGCGCCAACGAGACCGATTTCGCCAAGATCAAGCTGCGCCAGCGCGTCGCGGTCGACATGACCGATCGCACGCTGGAATCGACCATGATCGGAGAGAAGGTCGCGATGCCCGTCGCGCTCGCCCCCACCGGCATGACCGGGATGCAGCATCCCGATGGCGAGATCCTGGCCGCGAAGGCCGCCGCCAAGGCGGGCGTGCCCTTCACCCTCTCGACCATGAGCATCTGCTCGATCGAGGACATCGCCAACCATGTCGGCAACCCGTTCTGGTTCCAGCTCTACGTCATGAAGGACCGCGATTTCAGCGCGCGGCTGATCGAGCGGGCCAAGCGCGCCGGCGTCTCGGCGCTTGTCCTGACGCTCGACTTGCAGATCCTGGGCCAGCGCCACAAGGACATCCGCAACGGCCTCTCCGCCCCGCCGAAGCCCACGCTCGCCAACCTGATCAACCTGGCATTCAAGCCGCGCTGGTGCCTGAAGATGCTCGACACGCCGCGGCGCAGCTTCGGCAACATCGTCGGCCATGTCTCCGGCGTCGCCGACATGTCCTCGCTCTCCTCCTGGACGGCCGACCAGTTCGACCCGAAGCTCGACTGGGACGACGTGAAGCGGATCAAGGACCAGTGGGGCGGCAAGCTCATCATCAAGGGCATCCTCGATCCCGAAGATGCTGAGATGGCCGCCCAGAGCGGTGCCGACGCGCTGATCGTCTCCAACCATGGTGGCCGCCAGCTCGACGGCGCGCTCTCCTCGATCGAGGCGCTGCCGGCCATCGTCGACCAGGTCGGCAAGCGCATCGAGGTGCATTTCGACGGTGGCATCCGCTCGGGTCAGGATGTTATCAAGGCGATCGCGCTCGGCGCGCACGGCACCTATATCGGCCGCGCCTTCCTCTACGGGCTCGGCGCGATGGGTGAGGCCGGCGTCACCCGCTGCCTGGAGATCATCCGCAAGGAGCTCGACGTCACCATGGCGCTCTGCGGGCTGCGCGACATCAAGGCGGTCGACGAGAAGATCCTCGTCGGCGGCCTCGAGGGCGCGATGAAGCGGCTGGCGGCGGCGGTCTGAAACGGATGCGGGGGCGCCAGCGCCCCCGCATCCCTGTTCAGCTTGAGGATGCTCAGGCCTTGAGGAAGGCGAGCATGTCCTGGTTCAGGCGGTCCTTGTGGGTCTCGGAGAGGCCGTGCGGGGCGCCCTCATAGACCTTCAGGATCGCGCTCGGCAGCAGCCGCTTGACGGCGCGCGCAGTCGTCTCGATCGGGACGATCTGGTCGTCGTCGCCATGGACGATCAGCGTCGGCCGGTCGACCTTCTTCAGATCCGCGACGAAGTCGGTCTCCGAGAACGCCTTGATCGAGTCATAGGTGTTCTTGAAGCCCGCCTGCATGCCCTGCGCATACCAGGCCTCGATCGCGCCCTGGCTCGCCTTGGCGCCGGGGCGGTTGTAGCCGAAGAAGGGGCCCGACGCGATGTCGCGGAAGAGCTGGGCGCGGTCGGCGAGGAAGCCCTTGCGGATGCCGTCGAAGACCTCCAGCGGCACACCATCGGGGTTTGAGGGCTTGCGCAGCATGATCGGCGTCACCGCGGCGATGAAGCCGACCTTCGCGACACGACCCGTGCCGTGGCGGCCGACATAGCGCGCCACTTCGCCGCCGCCGGTCGAGAAGCCGAAGGCCGAAACATTCTTCAGGTCGAGCGCCTCGATCACCTCCGCCAGATCGTCGGCGTAGTGATCCATGTCGTTGCCGTGCCAGGTCTGGGTCGAACGGCCATGACCGCGCCGGTCATGGCTGATGACCCGGAAGCCGTTGCTAGCCAGGAAGAAGGCCTGGTTCTCCCAGCTGTCGGAGGACAGCGGCCAGCCATGGCTCAGCGTCACGACCGGGCCGTCCTTCGGGCCCCAATCCTTGAAGTACAGCCGCACACCCTCGCGGGTCACGATATGGTCGCCGTCGACGACCGGCTTGCGGCCGCGCGGGGCAGCCTTCTTCGCGCTCGTGGACTGGGCGGCGGCCTCACTCGTCGGCAGGGACACGGCGGTGGCGGTGACGGCAGCGAGCGCGATGCCGGTCAGCAGGTCGCGGCGGGCGGGGCTGTTGGCAGCGGCTTCGGTGGGGTTCGACATGATCTTGTCTCCTTCTGGTTCGGGTGGACCGGCGGAGGACCGTCGGCCGATCTTTAAATCGCTATCGATTAGATCGTGAGCGATTTAATATGAGCGACTCGACCGGCTGTCAATCCCTTGCGATTGGATCGCGTGCGATTATTTTAGGACGACCCCGAGGAGATGCCGATGACCGCCCCTGCCCCGCCATCCGATCCGAAGCTCGACGACTTCCTCTGCTTCGCGCTCTATTCCGCCAGCCACGCCTTCAACCGGCTCTACAAGCCGCTGCTCGACGAACTCGGCCTGACCTACCCTCAATATCTGGTCATGGTGACGCTCTGGGAGCGCGACGACCGCACCGTCGGCGAGATCGGCGAGCAGCTCTTCCTCGAGTCGAACACGCTGACGCCGCTGCTGAAGCGGATGGAGGCGGCGGGACTGGTCTCGCGCAGCCGCGACCCGGCCGACGAACGCCAGGTCCGCCTGCGCCTGACCGGCGATGGCCGCACCCTGCTCGACAAGGCCCGCCGCGTCCCGCCCTGCGTGCTCGAGGCAACCGGGCTGACCGCCGATGAGGCCCGCAGCCTCACCGGCCAGATCGGGGCGCTGCGGACGCGCCTGGCGGCGGCGGAGTGAGACCGGATCGCCCGTACTCGACAGCCCGGTCGTTCTGACGTTAAGTCATCGATGTCCGCAGCCAGACCGGGACTCCGGCCATGAGCATCAGCGCATCAGTAGGCATCGGTGGCACCAACCTGAAAGCCGACGCGCAGATCGTGCAGTCGCTGCTGAACCCCCACGCGGCTGTGATGGGCCTGCCGCTGCTGGTCGTCGACGGCATTTGCGGCGTCAGGACCAAGGCGGCGATCCAGCGTTACCAGCAGGTCGTAATGAAGGTCGCCAAGCCCGACGGCCTGGTCGAGCCGGGCAAGGCGACGATCACCTCACTGCTGGCCGCGGCGCCCATGGCGGGCGAGGTCACGGCCGCGCGCACGGTAGTGAAGCTGACCGTGGGCCATTTCAAGAAGGTGGCCAAGGTCATCGACCCCGCCGACGGCACCCTGCAGGATGCCTATACGGCCTTCGACTACGCGATGCCCAACAAGGGGTCCCGCATCGTCGGCGGGAAGCACGCCGTCGCGGTTCCCAATGTGATCACCGTCTCGCCCAATGCGAAGATGCGGATCGGCGCCGTCATGACCGCCGGGCTGCTCGCCCATGAACAGTTCCACTATGATGTCGGCTTCGTCGCCGCCCGTGCCTTCGCCCATCAGCTGACGATCGCGCGCGCGCCCTCGCTGGCGGCGCTGATCGCCGACTATGCGCAGCTCGAGCAACTGCATCTTCAGACGCGGGTGGGCCTGATCCAGCACCGATACGACCTCGACACAGCCCACGGCACCAACGCGCATTACCAGAAGATCTGGCTCGACCGCATGGCCGCCTGCATCGCGAACCCGAAGGCCAATCAGATCGGCGGCTTCTGGCTCTGATCGGACAAGCGGGTCGGCGGGGCGCAGCGGCGCCCCGCGCGAGCCCTCAGCGCGAGAACTTCTTGTACTGGATGCGCTTGGGGATCGTGGAGTCGATGCCGAGCCGGCGCTTCTTGTCCTCTTCGTAATCGGCGAAGTTGCCCTCGAACCATTCGACATGGCTGTCGCCCTCGAAGGCGAGGATATGGGTCGCGATCCGGTCGAGGAACCAGCGATCGTGGCTGATGATCACGGCGCAGCCGGCATAATCCTCCAGCGCCTCCTCCAGCGCCCGCAGCGTGTCGACGTCGAGGTCGTTGGTCGGCTCGTCGAGCAGGAGGACGTTCGAGCCCGCCTTCAGCATCTTGGCGAGATGGACGCGGTTGCGCTCGCCGCCCGAAAGCGAGCCGACCTTCTTCTGCTGGTCGCCGCCCTTGAAGTTGAAGGTCGAGCAATAGGCACGCGAGTTGATCTCGCGCTTGCCGAGATAGAGGATGTCGTTGCCGCCCGAGATCTCCTCCCAGACGTTCTTCTTGTCGTCGAGCGAGTCGCGGCTCTGGTCGACATAGCCGAGCGTGACGCTCTCGCCGATCTTGATCGTGCCGGCATCGGGCTTGTCCTGCCCCGTGATCATCCGGAACAGCGTGGTCTTGCCGGCGCCGTTGGGGCCGATCACGCCGACGATGCCGCCCGGCGGCAGCTTGAAGGTCAGCCCGTCGATCAGGAGCTTGTCCTGGAAGCCCTTCGAGATGTTCTCGAAATCGACGACGTTGTTGCCCAGCCGCTCGGCGATCGGGATGACGATCTGCGCGGTGTCGGGCCCCTTGTTGTTGGCCTTCTGGACGAGTTCGTCATAGCGCTGGATGCGCGCCTTGCTCTTGGCCTGGCGGGCCTTGGGCGAGGCCGAGATCCACTCCTGCTCGCGCTCCAGCGTCTTCTGGCGGGAGACGTCCTCACGGTTTTCCTGGGCGAGGCGCTTCTGCTTCTGCACCGACCAGGCCGAGTAGTTGCCCTCATAGGGGATGCCCTGGCCGCGATCGAGCTCGAGGATCCAGCTGGTGACGTTGTCGAGGAAGTAGCGATCGTGGGTCACGATCAGGATCGCGCCCGGATAGGTGCGCAGGTGACCTTCCAGCCAGGCGGTCGTCTCGGCGTCCAGATGGTTGGTCGGCTCGTCGAGCAGCAGCAGTTCGGGCTGCTCCAGCAGGAGCTTGCAGAGCGCGACGCGGCGGCGCTCGCCGCCCGAGAGTTTGGCGACCTCCCAGTCGTCGGGCGGGCAGCGCAGCGCGTCCATCGCCTGGTCGACCTTGGAATCGAGATCCCACAGCCCCTTGGCCTCGATCTCGTCCTGCAGCGCCGTCATCTCGTCGGCGGTCTCGTCGGAATAGTTCATCGCCAGCTCGTTGTAGCGGTCGAGCACGGCCTTCTGCGGCGCGACGCCGAGCATGACGTTGTCGCGGACGTTCAGGGTCTCGTCGAGCTTGGGCTCCTGCGGCAGGTAGCCGACGCGCGCGCCCTCGGCGACCCAGGCCTCGCCGGTCCACTCCTTGTCGTAGCCGGCCATGATCTTGAGCAGCGTCGACTTGCCCGCGCCGTTGACGCCGAGCACGCCGATCTTGGCGTCCGGATAGAAGGACAGGTGGATGTCCTTGAGAACCTGCTTGCCGCCCGGATAGGTCTTCGACAGGCCGCGCATATGGTAGATGAACTGGCGGGACATGGGCGTGCGGGCTCCGCTGCGGGCGTGGGCTTCAGGCTTTCGGGATGCTGGCCGCTAGATAGGCGACGGGGCCCGCGAAGGCAACGGGCCGCGAAAGGCGGGCGCCCACAACCTTTGCTTGCATAATCCGGAATCGCCTATCAGGATGTGCTTGGCGGAGAATGTGATCACCAAGGGATGGCCGCCGGTTGCCGCAGGAGCAGGCGATGGATTCCACGGGTCGGCCCAAGGCATCGAGGCGCAAACCGTCCCGCAAAAGCGCTTCCCAGCCAAAGCCTCCGGCCTCCGCCCCGCACTCTCCCGCGTCGAGCACGGCCTCGGCCTTGTCCAACGAAACTCCTCCACCCGATGCCGGAGCCGGCCGCCGGCCATCTCCGGACGAGTCATCTTCGACACCATCTCCGAAGGCATCATCCTCGCCTGCTTCGAGCGACGGTAGCCAACCTGCATCCCCCCGCGTGTCGAGAGACCGGCCGGCTCGCGCGACTTTAGCCCCGACGCCGGACCCGGACGTCGCCGCCGCTATCTCTATCACCGAAGCGATGCGCCTCGCCCGTTCCGACGCCGCCCGCGAGATTCTCCGTGCGGCGGGCGATCGGGCCATCCGCCGGGATGGCGACGAGGCGGCCACCATCGGCGTGATGCTGATCCTGCAGGCGGCCGTGGCGGTCGGCGTGACGCAGCCGCGGGGCACGTCGTCGACACCGCGCTGGCTGGTCGATTTCGCGGAGGCGCAAGGTGTTCCTGCCGACAAGATCGCGTCCTATGGCGCCACCACGAGGCTCGCCTCGCCTCGTCGCGGCATCATGCTGCGGGAGGCCGCTTCGCTTGCGATCCGAATGGCCGTGGCGCTGGCGAAAGCGACGACCGGCCGGTCGCGTTTCGACGCTCGCCATCTGATCGTGGCCATCCTCGATTCTCCGGATCGGGCCGTGGCCCAACAGATGCGCAGGGACGCTCTTGCGATCGGCCTCGATCTATCGGCCCTGCGCAGAAGCTTGATCGAACGTATTCTCGAAACGCCCGAGCCCGAGGAAAATGTCGGGATCTGGTTGCGTTTCCTGGAAACGCCCGGCAGCGCCTGGGCGGCGCTCGGCGCTCCAGTCCGTGAAGGGCCAAAATCCGGCGCCTTTCCCGGCTTCGATGCGGATCGAGCATCGGTCAGCGACGAAGACCCCCTCGGCATCGCCTCCGACGTGTCAGCCTTCGCGCGCCTGATCTGTGTCGAGGAGGCGACGACCCCCCTTTCGATCGGCCTCTTCGGCGAATGGGGCTCCGGCAAATCCAGCTTCATGGAGCGGCTGCAGCGCGAGATCGGCCATCTGACCGCCAACGAGCGCGCGGCACGGCTCAGACGGGCGACCAACCCGGCCATTTCGGATGCGGAGTCGGAAGCAGGGACGCGCTTCGTCGAGAACGTCGTCCAGATCCGCTTCAACGCCTGGCACTATGCCGACGCCAATCTCTGGGCCAGCCTGACGGCGGAGTTCTTCGACCAACTGCGGCGCGGCGGCTATGACGGACAGCGCGACAGCAACTACCTGGCGCTGATCGAAAAGGTCGCCGAACGCGTCCGAAGCCTCGAAGCACTCGCGCAAAAAGCACAGGATAAGCTATCCGACGCCGAGGGCGCGGCACAGCGCGCCGAGGAGGCGCTGGCGGCAGCCCGGAAAAAACTCGCCACCAGCGATCTCGCTTTGGCATCCGAGCAGATATCCAGCCAGTTCGAGGCGATCAAGTCAGACCAGGACGACCGGGCCAAGCTCCGGGAAGTCGGCCGACGGCTTTACCGCGACGATCTCGCCGCCGATCTCGATGACTTCACAGCGACCGTGTCGGAGGCTGCCCACTGGCCGGGCAAGATCGCGTTGGTCGCGAGGATCATCGCAGGTGGCGGCACGGAGCGTCGGCTGGCGGTGTTGGCAATCGTGCTCGTCGCCTTTGCCGGCATCGGGTGGCATATCGTCGACCAGGCTTCGGCTGCGGTGGCCGTTGGGCGCCTGCTCGCCTGGGCCGGCGCGTCCCTGGCAGCGTTCCGAGCCGTGGGCGGCGCTTTGAAGCTAGCGAAGCCGGTGCTCGAAGGCGCCTGGGCCTACGCCAAAGCAGTAGAGAAGGCGCGCAAGGAGCTCGCCCGCGAGGTCCAGGACAAGGAAGTAGAGTCGCAGCAGGCCGCCAGTCTGCTCGACGAGGCCAGACATCAGGCGCGGGCGGCCAAGGCGCCGTTGGTCAACTACGGCGATGCTGCTGCAGCCGGCGCGCCGGGCACCATACTGCGCTATTTCCTGTTCGAGGACAGCGACGTCCGCGAATACGACAAGCATGTCGGCCTCGTCAGCCGCGCCCGCCGCTCCTTCGAGCAACTGGACTCGATCTTTTCCGCAGCCCGCGATGGACGCGACGCCAGGGATAGGCGCGCGGCCGGCCTGCCTCTCTCCGAAGCGCAAAAAAGAGCACTGGCGCGCTTCGAGAAGATGAAACTCAACCAGCACGCCCTGCAGATTCCCGATCGCATCGTGCTCTACATCGACGATCTCGACCGCTGCACGCATGCGCAGGTCTACGACGTGCTGCAGGCGATTCACCTGCTGCTCGCTTTCGAGCTCTTCGTCGTGGTCGTCGGTGTCGATGTCCGGTGGGTCGAGGAGGCGGTGGCCCGCCAATTCGTCATTCCCGTCGAGGACCTCCCCGACAGCGCCACGCGCGAGGAGCGGGACAAAGCGCGGCAGCGCGCCGAGATGGCCCGCCGCAAGCGGGCGATCGACTACCTCGAGAAGATCTTCCAGCTGCCGTTCTGGCTCCGTCCCCTCGCGACGGAGGGCGAGAATGCGAGCTACGCAGCCTATGTGCGCGGCCTGCTGGCAGCCAACCACGAAGCGCCCGTCGTCCCGCTATCTCCAGAAGACGCAACCATGCGCCAGGATCGCGAGGCGGAGTTGGAGGACGATCAGGAAGCGGAATCGGCAGCCGATCAGCGTTCGGACATCGATGGTTTCCGTGCCGAAACCGACGCGGAAACGCTCGACCTGGCTTTGGCGACCGTGAAGCTGACCCCTGCCGAAATCGACTTCCTCGCCAGCCCGGAGATCGGTGCGCTCGCCGCCAAGAGCCCGCGCGCCGTCAAGCGGATGGTCAATGTCTACCGGATCGTGCGCGCGCGGCTGGATGAGGTCGAGTTGGCCGCATTCCTCGGCGCCGGCGACGAGCCTCCGAGCTGGCCGATCGCTGCCTTCCTCGCCGCAGTAGAATGCGGGCAGCCGGTGGAGGTGGCGGATGATCTGTATCTCGGCCTGAAGGGCGTCGAACCCAATCGAACCCTCGCCGAGATTGCGGACTATGACGCCGAACCGTTTGCCCCCCTCGACGATGGCGGGTTCGCCGACCTTGGGCCTTACGAAGCTCTCGACCGGGTGAGGAAGTCATGCCCCGCCCTTTGGGCCGTCAACGAGGGGCTCCGCGAATTGCGCGGGGGCAGGACCGCAACCTGTGGCGAGATGCTCGCCATGGCCCGAACGGTCCGCCGCTATTCCTTCAATCGCTATCACTGAGGATCGAGGTTGAGCGGATAGCACCGTGTCCGGAGCGGCCGCGATTGCGCCATCGCGCCTCCCCTGAATAATGCTCTCTCGGACATGCGGGGGAGGCTGATCGGACATGACGCGAAACCCGGGCGACGCCACCATCGAGCTGCGCCTCGCCAACGGCGCCCAGCTCTTCAACACGCTCGATCCCTTTCCCTTCAGCGAGGGCGACATCTCGGCCGAGGCCGAGCGCTATATCGTCGAATGGGCGCAGGAACTGCCGAAGGACGCCCCTATCGCCATCACCATCCACCTGCCGGCAGCGGAGATCGCGGGCCCGCCCGGCCCCGACCTCGCCACCGCGCTGACGGGCTGGTTTGCCGCCAAGGCGCGGTCCGAGGGTCACGCCCTGCGCGAGCATTTCCGCGACGGGCGCCGCGCCTTCCTGATCGGCTTCGCCGGACTGGCGTTCTGCCTCGCCATCAGCTTCGCGCTCACCAGGTCCTTCGACGGGCCCTTCGCCCGCATCGTCCAGGAGAGCCTCGTCATCATCGGCTGGGTGGTGATCTGGCGCCCGGCCGAGATGTTTCTCTACGACTGGCTGCCGCTGCTGCGACGCCGGCGGCTCTACCGGCGCCTGGCAGAGGCGCGGGTCACCGTGAAGACAGCTCCGGCCAACCGCAGTTGACCGTCACCGGAGCAGCCGGACACCGCGTCGCCGCCTGAACACCGAACACTGTATGCAGCATATCTTGAAGGACTCCGGGAAAGCGGGCTAAGGTCTCCTCAGGACCAGCCGGACCAAGCCGGCGGCCATCCCTGGGGAGGGACCATGAAGACCATCATCAAGGCTGCGCTCGGCGCGGCCGCCCTGCTCTCTGTCGCCGGCCCGTCCTGGGCCTTTCCGGATCGTCCGGTCCAACTCATCGTGCCCTGGGCCGCCGGTGGCGGCATGGACGCCGTCATGCGCATCTTCGCCGCCGGCTACGAGGCCGAGCTCAAGCAGCCGGTCAATGTCGTCAACCGCACCGGCGGCGGTGGGCTGACGGGCCACACCGCGATCGCCAACGCCACGGCCGACGGCTACACGGTCGGCGGCATCAGCCCCGAGATCTCGTTCTTCAAGACACTCGGACTCGGCGACATCACGATCGACAGCGTCGACACGTTTTCGCGCGTCTCGCTGATCCCGGCCGGCGTCACCGTAAAGGCCGACAGCCCGCTGAAGACGGCTGCCGACTACATCAAGGCGGTCAAGGACAGCCCCAAGGGCACCTTCATGGCGTCCGGCACGGGCGTCGGCGGCTCCTGGCACATCGCTTCGGGCGGCTTGCTCAAGGCCGCGGGAATCGCGCCCGACGCGGTGCGCTGGGTGCCCAGCAATGGCGGCGCACCGGCCCTGCAGGATCTCGTCGCCGGCGGCATCAGCGTCTTCACCGGTTCGCCGATCGAGGCCAAGGGCATGCTCGATGCCGGGCGCGTGCGCACCATCCTGCTGATGACCGAGGACCGCCACCCGAGCTTCCCGGACGTGCCGAGCGCCAAGGAGGCCGGGCTCGACTGGACTTATTCGAACTGGTTTGCGCTCTCGGCACCCAAGGGCGTCCCGGCCGACCGGCGCAAGATCCTGTTTGACGCGGCCGAGCGGACCATGCAGCGCCCCGAGGTCCGCAAGGCGATGGCCGATCGCGGCATCACCCCGGTTTGGGACAAGCCCGGCGAGTTCACCGTCTACGCCAGGACCTTCACCGAGCGCGGCGTCAGCGTCCTCAAGGATCTCGGCCTCGCCAAGCAGTAACGACACCGATCCGCCGGGGCGTCTTCACAAACGCGCCATCGGCGGCGGCGGCGCCTTCCCTTCGGCCCGGACCATGCATCACACTTGGTCGGGCCGAAGGTCGGGAGAACGGCGATGCGGGGAAGCACGAGGTCCTGGACAGCGATGCGCAGCGGGTTCATCGCCCTGGCCGCAGCGGTTCTGCTCCTGCCACCGGCCGCCCGCGCCCAGTCCGACGAGCCGGGCTGCCGGCCGGAGATGGCCTCGCTGCGACTTCCCGTCCATCGCGCCAACCTGACGCTGGCCGCCCTCGGCAAGGACGAGGCGCGCATCACCTTCGTCGGCCATGCCACCTTCCTGATCGAGACGCCTGCGGGGGTGAAGGTCGCGACCGACTACAACGACTATGTCCGGCCGCAGGTGACGCCCGATGTCGCCACGATGAACAAGGCCCACTCGACGCACCATTCGCGCAATCCCGATCCCGGCATCAAGCAGGTCCTGCCGGGCTGGGACCCGACCGGCCGCGGCGCCGCCAGGCACGACGTGACCTTGGCCGATCTGCGTGTGCGCAACGTGCCGACCAACATCCGCTCCTATTCGGGCTCGACCGATTTCGACGGCAACTCGATCTTCGTCTTCGAGATCGGCGAACTCTGCATCGCTCATCTCGGCCATCTGCATCACCCGCTGGAACCTGGCCATCTGCGCGCGCTCGGCCGTGTCGATGTCGTGCTGTTCCCGGTCGACGGCAGCTATACGCTGGACCAGGAAGGGATGCTCGAGGTGCTGAAGACGCTGCAGGCGCGGGTGATGATCCCGATGCACTTTTTCGGCGGTGCCACGCTCAGCCGTTTCCTCGCCCGATCGCAGGACAACTGGCCGATCGAGCGGCGCGATCAGCCGGTGCTGACCGTCAGCAAGGCCGGGCTTCCCGCGCGCCCGACCATGATCGTGCTGCCGGGGAACTGAGGCAGCCCGTCGACGCTCACATGTCGCCGAGATCGTCCGGCACGTTGCCGTGGATCTTTCCGGCGGTCTTCGGCTTGGTCAGCGGTGCCGGCACCGGCGCATTGCCGCGGATCAGACTCGTCCCGGCATAGATGTCGCTGGCGACCTGGAGGTCGAGGCGCTCCGCATCGCGACGGCGGACATCCTCGGCGATCTCGGCCGCCTCCGGCTCGGGCACGCCCATGCCGAGCAGCACCGCCGTGCCGAAGGCCATCGCGGATTCGAAGGTCTCGCGGATCTGGTAGTCGACGCCGGCGCGGATCAGGTCCATCGCATGGCCGCGGTCATAGGCGCGCACGAACAGCTTGGCATGCGGGAACGCCTCCTGTGCGACGGCGACGATGCGGTTGCTGGTTTCGCGGTCGTCGACGCAGACCAGGATCGCCTCGGCGCGCTCGGCGCCCGATGCGTGCAGGATCTCGGGCCGCGTCCCATCGCCGTAATGCACCTTGAAGCCGAAGCCGGCGGCCACCTGGATCAGCGCGACATCGACCTCGATGATCGAGACGCTGAAACCCCGCGCCAGCAGCGCCTGCGAGGCAACCTGGCCGAAACGGCCGAAGCCGATGACCAGCGCCCGGCCGTTGAGACCGTCGGCGAGGTCGACGCCGTCGAGCGAGGTCTCCTCCGGCGGCAGGAAGCGGTCGAGCACCAGCACCAGCAGCGGCGTCAGCGCCATCGAGAGGATCACGGTGGCGCTCGCCACCGCATTGGTCTGGGCGTCGAAGATGCCGGCCGCCGCCGCCGCCGAATAGAGCACGAAGGCGAACTCGCCGCCCTGCGAGAACAGCGCGACCCGCGTCACCGCCTCCCGCGTCCGCGAGCCCGAGACCTTGGCGACGATGAAGATGCCGAGCGCCTTGACGCTCATGAAGGCGCCTACGGCAAAGGCGATCAGCACCCAGTTGCGGCCGATGACGCCCAGATCGAGCGACATGCCGACGGCCAGGAAGAAGAGCCCGAGCAGGATGCCGCGGAACGGCTCGATATCGGCCTCGAGCTGGTGCCGGAAGCTCGATTCCGACAGCAGCACGCCGGCGAGGAACGCGCCCATCGCCATTGAGAGCCCGCTGAGCTGCATCGTCAGCGCCGAGCCGAGCACGACCAGCAGCGCGGCGGCCGTCATCACCTCCCGCGCATGGGCGAGCGCCAGCAGACGGAACATCGGGTTGAGCAGATAGCGTCCGGCGACGACGAGCCCTGCAACGGCCGCCGCCGCGATGCCGACCGAGAGCCAGCCATTGCTTTGCGTCCCCGTCACGGGTGCGAGCAGCGCCACCACGGCCAGGAGCGGCACGATCGCGAGGTCCTCGAGCAGCAGGATCGAGACCGCCTGCTGGCCCTGCGGGGTCGAGCTCTCGCCGCGCTCGTTCAGCATCTGCATGACCACGGCGGTGGAGGACAGGACGAAACCCATGCCGGCGATGAAGGCGGCCGGCAGGGGGAGGCCATAGGCGTAGCCGACGCCGGTCAGCAGCGTGCCGCAGAGCGCGACCTGCGCCACGCCGAGGCCGAAGATTTCACGACGCAGGTTCCACAGCCGCGAGGGCTGCATTTCGAGCCCGATGATGAACAGGAACATCACCACGCCGAGTTCGGCGACATGCAGCACGGATTCGGGGTTGGGAAACAGGCCGACGCCATAGGGCCCGATGGCGAGGCCGGCGGTGAAATACCCCAGCACCGAGCCGAGCCCGAGCCGCCGGAACAGCGGCACGGCGACCACGCCGGCACCCAGCAGGCTCACCACCTTGATGAGATCGCCGGTGAGACCCTCGGCTGCCATCTATCCGCCCTCCCAGAACGGCGCCGCCCGCCCGGCGCAACCGGGCTCAGTTAGGTGCGCCGCAGCGACAAGGCAAATGCCGCGCCGCCCGATCACGCAGCCGTGCGCGCCGGCCGCCCCTCGATCGGATAGGCGGGGTCGTTATAGCCCGGCGTCGAGGGATGTCCCGCGGGCACCAGCGCATCGATCAGCGCTTCGTCATCGGCTGTGAACTCGACCTCCAGCGCCGCCAGATAGGCCTGCCACTGCTCCAGCGTGCGCGGGCCGGCGATGGCGGCCGTCAGGAGGCGGTTGTTGAGCACCCAGCCGACCGCGAACTGGATCGGCGTCATGCCGCGCGCGGCGGCATGCTGCTTGATCGTCTGGGCGATGACGAGGCTCTCCTGCCGCCATTCGGTCTGCAGGATGCGCTTGTCGCCGCGCGCTGCGCGCGTGCCCTGCTGCGGCGTGCCGCCGGGCTCGTACTTCCCGGTGAGCACGCCGCGCGCCAGCGGCGAATAGGAGGCGACGCCGAGCCCATAATAGCCGCAGGCCGGCAGATGCTCGACCTCCGGCATCCGGTTCATCGCGTTGTAATAGGGCTGGCTGACGACCGGCCGGTCGATCCCGAGTTCGTCGCAGAGACGGCAGATCTCGGCGACCCGCCAGGAGCGGTAGTTCGAGACGCCGAAATGCCGGATCTTGCCATGCCGCACGAGATCCCCGATCGCGCGGACCGTCTCCGCCAGCGGCGTGGCGAGGTCCTCCTTGTGGAGGTAGTAGATGTCGATGAAATCGGTGCCGAGCCGGCGCAGGCTGTCGTCGCAGGCCTGGAGCACCCATTTGCGCGAGAGCCCGGCGCGGTTGGGCCCCTCGCCGATCGCATTGGCGACCTTGGTCGCCAGCACCCAGTCGTGCCGATGGGCAGCGATGGCCCGCCCGGTGATCTCCTCGGAGCGGCCCTCCGTGTAGGCGTCCGCGGTATCGATGAAGTTGATCCCGACATCGCGAGCGTGGTCGACGATCGCGCGCGAGGCGACCTCGTCGGTGGCACCGCCGAACATCATCGTGCCCAGGCAGATCGGCGAGACTTTCAGGCCCGAGCGCCCGAGCTGGCGGTATTCCATCGACAGATCCCCTGCAATCGGCCAGCCGCGCCCGGCAGGCGCCCCATTCCTAGGGCAAACCTGCCCCAGCCCCGCCCGCCGCGCCAGCCATCTGCGCGCAGGCGCCCCCTGCAGGCCGCGCCATCCAGCGTCCGGCGCCCGGCCTGGAATGCCTAACCGCAAGGAAATGCTTAAGCTTTGATGTCAGGCTGACTGCGTCGCCATCACGGCCGGAGCCGATGAATCCCGCCACGCTCGCCCAGAGCCAGACGCTGGCCACCCTGCTGCAGGCGCTCGCGCCCACCACCGGCCTCGTCGCGGGCCGGACGGTGGAAGCGCGCCTGCTCGCGGTCGCCAGCGACGGCACCGCGACCGCGCAGCTCGGCCAGGACACCTTCGCTCTCGTGCTCGCCGGCCCCGCAGCCCGTCAATCCGCGCTGCTGCCGGGCGCGACCTTGGTCCTGAAGCTCGACCCGGGCCCCTCCGGCGCGGCCGGCGGAAGCCTGACGGCGACGCTGGTCGAGGTCCGCCCACCGACGCCCGAGCAGGCCCGTGCCGCCATGGCGACGGCCCAGTCGATGCTACCGCCCGGGGCGGCCAGCGCGATGCCCGGCAAAACCACACCGGTCCAGCCCGCGCCGACGTCACCCACCTCCGCACAGGCGCAGACCCTGGCGATGCCGGGCCAACCGCCGGCCCCTGCCGCACTGCCGACAGGCCCCGCCGCGCCGCCGACGGCGCCGGGCACCGCCATGGCCGCCGCCACGCCCGGCCCGGGGCCGATGGCCGGTCCGATCCCGAGCGCAGCGGCAGCGGCCGCGAACCCCGAAGCGATGTCCGGGTCGAACCGCCTCGAGGCCGCGCGCGCCGATCCCGCCGCGAGTGCGGCCTCGCCACGCGCCATGGCCGGGCCTCTGCTCGGCCCTGCCCTGGCGCGACAGGATTCGCTGGCGCCGCTCCTGGCCAATCTGCGCGCCGTCGCCAATGGGGCGGTCGCGCTGCCGCGGCCGCTGCTGGCGCTGGCCGATCGCGTCATGGCCCGCGCGCTGCCGGTCGAGCGCAAGGCGTTGACCGGGCCGGCCCTCCAGGCGGCGGTGCAGACCTCCGGGCTCTTCCTCGAGGCCAACCGGGCGCAGGGCGCGCCGGCCCGGCCGCAGGCGGACCTCAAGGGAGCGCTCCAGACCCTTCGCGACCATCTCCTGCCGCTCGTTCAGGCGGCCTCGGCACCCGAAGCCGGCAGGGCCGGCAGCCCGCCCGCATCCTCGGCCGGACCGGCGCAGCCCCCCGGTGAGGAGGCCTTGGCGAAGCCCGCCCCGCCCCGCCGCGACGGCGCACCGGTTCCGCAGCCGATCGCCGAGCCCACCCTCTCCGCTGGCGACAAGCCGCTCACGATCGTCGGCACCCTGCTGGAGCAGACCGACGCCGCTATCGACCGCATCACGCTGTCGCAATACGCTTCCCTGCCGGCGGAGGGCACGCGGCCCGAGGCGCAGCCGAGCCAGCGCTGGCTCACCGAGATCCCCCTCGCCTTTCACAATGGCGCGGCGATGCTGCCGCTCCAGATCGAGCGCGAACCGCCCCGGCGCGAGGTCGATGCCGCGGCCGGCCCGCTCTGGCGCGTCCGCTTCGCGCTCGATGTCGAGCCGCTCGGCCCGCTTCAGGGCATCGTCACGCTGCAGGGCCGCAGCGTCGGCATCACGCTCTGGGCCGAACGGGAGGACACCAGCCGGCTCCTGCGCGGCGCCTCGCCCGGCCTCGAAGCCGCCCTGGCGGATGCACGGTTCGAGAACCGCTCCATCGACATTCACACCGGCCAGCCGCGGATCGCCCAGCCCACAGCCGGGCAGTTCCTGGACCGGATGTCATGACCAGAGCCCCCGCCCCGCCTCCCGGCCGCCCCCCGTCGCGGCAGATCGCCGTCGCGCTCGAATATGACGGGCAGAGTGCACCCCGCGTCACCGCCAAGGGCCGCGGCGAGTTGGCCGAACGCATCGTCGAGACCGGCCGCGAGCATGGCGTCGCAATCGAGGAGAACGCGGTGCTGGCGCAGGCGCTCTCGGCGGTCGAGCTCGACGACCAGATCCCGGAGGAGCTCTATCGCGCGACGGCACAGGTCATCGCCTTCGTGCTCTCGCTGCGCGGCGAGGTCGGCCGCCACCGGCGCGAGGGCGGTTCGGTTTGACCTCCGGCATCGTCGTCAGGCGCGTCAGGGCCGCCGATTACGGAGCGTACGGCGCACGCTTCGCCGCGCTCGCCGCACGGTCGCGCGAGCCCAATCCGCATATGTCGCCGGCGGCGGTCAGTGCCGCCCGCGTCGTCGTGCCGGAGGACCGGATCGTGATCCTCGCCGCCTGGCTCAGCGAAGCGCTGGGGTCCGAGCGGCTGGCCGGCCTCTGGGCGCTGCGGCGCAAGCGCGACTGGCGCACCGGCTTCGCAGCCGCCCTCATCTCCCCACTCCTGCCGCTCTACGAAGTCTCCTCACTGCCGGTGCTCGATCCCGACCATGCCGAGGACGTCATGCAGGCGATGCTGCGTCATATCCTCGCGGCCGGCGACCTGCCCCGCACGCTGTCGCTGCCGCTGCTGCCGCTGGAAGGGCCAGCCTTCGCGGCGCTGCGCGAGGCCTGCCGCGCCACCGGCAGCCGCCTCTCGACCAGCGAGCGCTGGCAGCGCCCGGTGATGGTGGCGCAGCCCGGGGACGATGCCGAGCGCTACCTGCGCCGCGCGCTGGGCCAGAGCTACAAGAAGCGGATGCAGCAGTTTCGCGCCATCGCGCGACACGGCACGGTGAGCTTCGAGCGCCTCCGGGGGGACGCCGCGCGGGACGCGCTGCCCGACTTCCTGGCGCTGGAGGCGTCGGGCTGGAAGGGCAAAGCGGGCACCGCCATCGCCCGCCTCCCCCAGGCCGGAGCCTATTTCGACAGCCTCGCCATGCAGTTCGCCGCCAGCGACGCCCTCCAGCTCGACACGCTGCGGCTCGACGGCCGCCCCCTCGCGATGGGCCTGCTGATCGAGAGCGCCGGCACCCGCCACTTCCTCAAGATCGCCTATGACGAGGAGCAGGCGCGCCATTCCCCCGGCCGGGCCCTGACGATCGCCATGCTGCAGGCCGACTTCGCCGGCACGCCTCCGGCCCTCTTCGACAGCGGCGCGGGCGACGGGGTCGACGCCGGCACCTATGTCTGGGGCGAGCGCCGGGCGATGGGCAACGTCCTGATCCGCCTCGGCGAGCCTGATCCGGGCCTGCCCGAGGGCGCCGCCCGCCTGCGCCAGGGCCTGCGCGCACTCCGCGCTCGCCTGCAGCGGAAGCGGGCGAAAACGGTGGCGTGAGCCGCCGCGATCGGCCACATCTGCGCCCGACCAGAGCGGAGGGCACGACATGAACGGCGGCATCAGGATCGGCATCGTGACGGTTTCGGACCGCGCCTCGGCCGGGATCTATGAGGACGAGGGTGGCCCCGCCATCAAAGCCTATTTCGAGAGGGCGCTGACCTCGCCCTGGATGCCCGTCGCCCGCGTCATCCCCGACGACCGCGCCTTGATCGCAAAGACCCTGATCGAACTGGCGGATCAGGAGGGCTGCTGCCTGATCGTCACGACGGGTGGGACCGGCCCCGCCCCTCGCGACGTCACGCCCGAGGCGACGGAGGATGTCGTCGAGAAGCCAATGCCGGGCTTCGGCGAGCTGATGCGGCAGGTCAGCCTCGCCAAGGTGCCGACCGCGATCCTCTCGCGCCAGACCGCCGGCATCCGCGGCCGCTGCCTGATCGTCAACCTGCCGGGCCGCCCGCGCGCCATCGCCGAGTGCCTCGACGCGGTGATGCCGGCGATCCCCTACTGCATCGACCTGATCGAGGGCCCCTATCTCGAAACCGACCCCGCGGTGATCCTGGCCTTCCGGCCCGGCCAGAAGCCCAAGGGCTGAAAGCCCGACGCTGCGGACGCCGCGCTCGCACGCAGGGCCCGCATGCAGGGACGAGGGTGCAAAGCGCGTCGCGATCGGCCATCATCCCTCCCGAGCGCCGGTCACGGCGCCGATGACACGCCGGCCGAGAAGAGCCGGCATCGGGAGGATGACGATGAAACGCCGCGACATGCTCGCCGGCCTCGCCGCGACGTCGGCCGGGGCCCTTCTGACCGGCCCGTCCCGCGCCCAGGCGCCCTGGCCCTCGCGCCCCATCACCCTGGTCGTGCCTTTTCCGCCCGGCGGCCAGGCCGATCTCGCGGCGAGGCCGATCGCCCAGGCGCTCGAGAAGCTGCTGAAGACCGCCGTCGTCGTCGACAACCGTGGCGGAGCCGGCGGGGCCATCGGCAATGCCGCCGTCGCCCGCGCCGAGCCGGATGGCTACACCCTGCTGATGACGCTCTCGTCGCTCGCGGTGCTGCCGGAATCGGCGCGCCTCTTCGCCCGCACTCCGCCCTACGAGGTCTCGCAGCTGGCGCCGGTCGCGCGGGTGCTAGCCGACCCGACGCTGCTCGCCGTGCCCGCCACCTCGCCCTGGAAGACGCTGAAGGACTTCGTCGACGATGCGAAGGCCCGGCCCGGCGCGATCCCCTATGGCTCGTCGGGCTCCTACGGCACGCTGCATGTGGCGATGGAGATGTTCGCGGCGTCCGCAGGCCTCAAGCTGCTGCACGTGCCCTATCGCGGCGCCGGCCCCGCTCTGACCGACCTGCTCTCCGGCCAGATTCAGGCGCTGGCCTCGGCGCCCGGCGTCCTCAAGCCGCATGTCGACTCCGGCGCGTTGCGCGTGCTCGCCAACTGGGGGGCAAGCCGGATTCCGAGCTTCCCCGACCTGCCGACCTTCAAGGAGCTTGGCTATGCCGATGTCGAGTTCTACATCTGGGCCGGGCTGTTCACCCCACGCAACCTGCCCGAGCCCATCGCCACCCGCATTCGCGAAGGCATGCGCAGCGCCATGGCAGACCCGGAGGTCCGGCAGATCTTCGAGAAGGCGGGCAGCCCACCGGCCTATCAGGACACGCCCGACTTCACCCGCTTCGTCGAGGCCGACAGCGCCCGCCTGATCGAGGCGACGCGCAAGATCGGCAAGGTGGATTGAGCTCAGACGCCAGCGTCAGCCCTCGCCCTGCGCCAGCCACTCGGCATAGGTGCCGCGCGTCAGGTCGAAGCGGTCGTTCTGGCGCGCATAGCCGTCGCCGAACATCCGCCCGACCGGCTTGTAATCGTCGAGGCTGACGCGCAGCGTCGCGGGATCGACGAGGCCCTCGCGGGCATGGATGCGCACGACCTCGCCGATCAGCATCTCGCGCGTCGAGGAGAACACCAGCGACATCGTCTTCCGGCATTCGAGCGCGAAGGGCGCCTCCGCGATATGCGGCACGCCGACCGAGACGCCGGGCTTCAACGACAGGCCCGCCGCGTCGATCTCGCTGACCTCGGGCGGAAAATCGACCGCGCAGACGTTCATCGCCTCGGCCATCCCCTCATCGACGAGGTTGACGACGAATTCGCCGGCCACGGCGATGTTGCGCGTCGTGTCTTTCGGATTGTTGCCGGGACGGTGCTGCAGGCCGAGCACGATCAGCGCCGGGTCCTCGGAAAAGACGTTGAAGAAGCTGAACGGCGCGGCATTGACCACGCCGTCGGGCGACAGGCTGGTCACGAGCGCGATCGGGCGCGGGGTCACGCTGGCACAGAGCAGCTTGTAGCGGTCGCGCGGGGCGAGGTCGGAAAAGGCAACGGTGAAGGCGCTCATCAGTTCACTCCGGCTCGACCACGCCGACCTGGCCGGTGATAGGCCCGTAATGCTCGATCCGCCGGTGCATCTTGAAGTCGAAAATCGTCTGCTTGCCGAAGCGGGTGTCGTCGAGATCGCAGGGGTGGACGATGAGGCCGTCGGCCTCGCCCTCGAGCTCGGCGACGATCTCGCCGTCGGGGTTCACGATCAGCGTGCCGCCCATCAGGTGGTGGCCGTCCTCACTGCCGGCCTTGGCCACCGCGACGACCCAGCAGGAGTTCTGGTAGGCGCCCGCCTGCACCGAGAGACGATGGTGGAACAGGCGCTGCGCCATGCCCTCCTTCGCCTTGTGCCCGTTGACGGAGGGCGTGTTGAAGCCGAGCACGATCATCTCGACGCCCTGCAGCCCCATCACGCGATAGGTCTCGGGCCAGCGCCGGTCATTGCAGATGCACATGCCCATCAGCCCGCCCATCGTCCGCCAGACCGGGAAGCCGAGATCGCCGGGCTCGAAATAGCGCTTCTCGAGATGCTGATGCGCCCGCGTCGGGTCGTACTCGACATGGCCCGGCAGATGGATCTTGCGGTACTTGCCGACGATGGCGCCGCTCTTGTCGACCAGGATCGAGCTGTTGAAATGCTGCCCCTGCGGTGTCAGCTCGGCATAGCCGAAGCTCATGCCCATGCCATGCGCGAGGGCCCGGTCGAACAGCGGCTGCACCGCCGGATTGGGCATCGCCGCCTCGAACCAGGCATCGGCCTCGGCGCGATCCTCATGATACCAGCGCGGGAAGAAGGTCGTCAGAGCGAGTTCAGGATAGACGATGAGGTCCGCGCCCTGCGCTTTCGCCTCGTCCATCAGCGCAAGCATGCGCGCGACCACCTGCTCCCGCGTCTCAGCCTTCTGGATCGGCCCGAGCTGGGCAGCGGCGACGGTCACGATGCGGGACATGGAAAACCTCGGCGGCGGGCGTGGGCAACGACGCGACTTAGCGAAATCGGTGCCAGCCGCCTATCCCGCGCCCATGTCCGCGGCGCTCGCCACGCCTGCGCTGTCAGCCTGCCTGCAGCTCCTGGCCGATCGCCCGCACCAGCTGCGGCCCGATCGGATCGGTGATCGAGGAATACCCGCCGAGCAATTCGCCGGAGCGGCCGACGAGGTATTTGTGGAAGTTCCAGCGCGGCGTCTCGGTCGGGCGCTGCGCGGCCGCCCAGCGATAGAAGGGGTGCGCCTCGGGGCCCCGGACCACCGTCTTCTCGGCAAAGGCATAGGTCGCGCCATGGGTCTGCCGCGCGGCCTCGGCGATGGCGGCGCCCTCCAGCGGCTCCTGCCCGCCGAAGTCATTGCTCGGCACGGCGATCAGCATCAGCCCGCGCGCGCGATAGCGCTGCCAGAGCTGCTCCAGCGAGGCGAACTGCCCCGCGAAACCGCAATTCGTCGCCGTGTTGACGATCAGCACCGGCCGCCCGCGATAATCGGCCAGGGAGAACCGCCCGCCGCCGACCCGCGCGAAGGTGAAGCTGGACGCCGAAGGCACGCCCTGCGCAAGGGCCGGGCCTGCCGCCGCCGGCAGGGCGCAGGCGCCTGCCAGCCATCCCAGAACGTCTCGACGCCGCATGGTCATGACACGATCCCTCCTGGTTGCCGGGGGGCCGCCCCCACCGGATCACGCGATCATGCCATCTACGACGTCGATCCCGAAATGGATGTGCCCCGCGGCCTTCCGGCGCGGGGCACATCCCGAACAGTCACTTGGACGCAGCGCGAAGCCTCGCGCCGGCGCGGCTCAGTTGCTCAGCGACAGCACCTTCTTCACACGCACCTCGAGATCGCGCAGCTCATAGGGCTTCACGACGTAATGGTCGGCGCCGTTCGACGTCGCCTCGTCCATCTTGTCGACCGAGCGCTCGGAGGTCGCCATGATGATCTTGATCTGGTTGAGTTCCGGCACCGAACGGATGGCGCGCAGCAGGTCGATGCCGCTCATGCCGTCCATGTTCCAGTCCAGAAGCAGCAGATCATAGCGCTTGGTCTGCATTTTCATCAGCGCTTCGCGCGCGTTCTCGGCCTCGTCGATGTCCTGAAACTCGATCTGCTTCAGGAAATACGTCGCGAGGCCGCGCATGCTCTTCTGGTCGTCGACCACGAGGATCCTGTACTCGCTTCTCGCCTTCATCACGATCTCCTTATGCGGTCCGCAGATGCGACCGCTCGCCGAGCAGGTTGCTGACCGCAGCTCCGATCTGGTCGAGCGCGACAACCCGGTCGGCGGCACCGATTTCGAATGCCGCTTTCGGCATCCCGTTTACCACGCAGGTTTCCCCACTTTGGATTAACGTCTCCGCCCCCGCTTTGCGCATGGCTAACAAACCCTCAGCGCCATCGCGCCCCATGCCGGTCAGCAGGATGCCGATAGCGTTCGCGCCGAGGCTGCGGGCGACGGAGTGGAACATGACGTCGACGGAGGGAGAGTGTCCGCTGACCAGCGGCCCCTCGCGCAGCATGCAGACGAACTCGCCGCGCCGCTCCTCGATTTCGAGATGGCGCGGCCCGCCCGGCGCGACCACGGCCATGCCGGGCTTGAGCCTGTCGCCGTCGCTGGCCTCGCGCACGTCGAGCCCGGTCGCCGTCGCCAGCCGCGCCGCGAACTTCGCCGTATAGCCAGGCGGCATGTGCTGGACGACCGCGATCGGCAGGCGCAGATGCGCAAGATCACGCATCACCACCTGCACCGCCGGCACGCCGCCCGTCGAGGCGCCGATCGCGATGAAGGAGGCCTTGCCGCCCATCCGGGCGGGCTCCCGCGGCGCCGCCACGCGCACCGGCGCGCTCTCGCGCCGGGAGGCGAACATCCGCCGGCTGGCGGAGGCGCGCTGCAACGCGCCCACCAGATGCTTCATGAAGCTCTCGAGCGTATGCGTCGTGCCGTCGGGCTTCTCGATGAAGTCGATCGCGCCGAGTTCGAGCGCCTGGATCGTGTTGTCGGCGCCGGGCCCGCCGAAGGCCGAGACGATCAGCACGGGCAGAGGGTCCTGCTTGAGCACCCGCGCCAGAAGCTTGAGGCCATGGCGCCCGGGCAGCTCGAGATCGAGCGTCACGACGTCCGGGCGCAGTTCCTGGATCTTGTCCCAGCCTTCCTCGGCGCTGCCGGCGATGCCGATCACCTTGAAGCCCGGGGCTCCGTCGATGATCTGCGTCATCAGCTTCTGCATCAGGACGGAATCGTCGACGACCAGGACCTTGACCGGGTTGGCGGTGGAAGGAGTACCGATCGGCATCACCAGACCTCCACTTCACCGCCCACAGGCTGGGTCTTGAGCCGGTTGAGATAGGCGACCTCCTGCTGGTGGTCGGGATCGCGCGCCGTCGACTGGACGTGCTGGACCCAGGCCCGCCCCGTGGCGGGCTGGTAGTGAATGCGCCGCGAGCGCGTGCCTCCGACATCTTTGGAAACGACCGGGATGCCCTCGCGGTTGAGGAACTCGGTCACGAACGCGATGTTGCCGTCGCCGATCGCCAGCATGGTCGCTCCCGAGAGGACACGCGCACCGCCGAACACCTTGGCCTCGAGATTGCCGCGCCTCGCGCCGCGCTTCAACAGCCCGTTGATCAGAACCTCCATCGCGGTGTCGCCATAGCGCTCGCCCGCGCTGGCGTCGGAGGCGCCGTTGTTCTTCGGCAGCAGGAAATGGTTGAGCCCGCCGACGCCGGCCTGCGGGTCACGCATGCACACGGAGATGCAGGAGCCCAGGACGGTGGCGACGATCTCGTCCTTGGCGGCCGTGATCTCATGCTCGCCCGGAGCGACCGTGATGATCGTGGCCTCGAAGCGCGGATCGAAATAGCGGCGGGAGGAACGCGCGACGCTCATGGCAGTCTCTCATAGATCGTGCGGCCGATCAGCCGGAGTTGAGGGTGGGGCTGGGGCAGCGATTCAGAATGGCCGAGATAGAGGAAGCCACCAGGCGCGAGCAGCGTGACGAACCGGTCGAGGATCGAGGCCTTGGTCTGCGTGTCGAAATAGATGAAGACGTTGCGGCAGAAGATCACGTCGAAGGGGCCGCTCATCGGCCAGCGTTCGATCAGGTTCAGCCGCTTGAAGGAGATCATCCGGCGCAGATCGTCGCTGATGCGGGCTTCGCCGCGGCCGGAATTCTCCAGCTTGAGCAGTGGCTTCACGTCGGACGGCAGGCGGTCGAACTGATCCGGCGAATAGACCGCGGCCTCGGCCTTGGCGAGGATGTCGGTGTCGATGTCGGTCGCCAGGATCTTGAAGTCGACGTCGCTGCGGTTGCCGACAACGTCGCGCGAGACTGCGGCGATGCTGTAGGGCTCCTCGCCAGAGGAGGCCGCCGAGCACCAGATCCGGATCCGTCCGCGCCGCCCGGCCCGCTCCTGCACGAGCCGCGGCAGCACGTCCTTGCGCAGATGGTCGAAATGGTGCCGCTCGCGGAAGAACGAGGTGTGGTTCGTCGTCACCGCGTTGATCAGCTCGGGGATCTCGTCGGCCGCCTGCGGCGTCTTCAGATAGGCGCAGTATTCCGCCACAGAATTGAGGCCGAGCGCCTTGACGCGGCGTGCCAGCCGCCCGCGTGTCATCGCTTCCTTGTGCTCGCGGATGACGATGCCGGCGTGCTCGTAGACGAGCTTGGAGATGAAGCCCATGTCGTCGCGCGTCAGCGTGACGTCGGTCAGCTGCGGTTGAGCGAGGGCTGCACTGGATCTCGACATGGCCACTAGAACTCCGCCCAGTCATCGGCACGTCCGCCGCCGGCGACGCGCCGACGGGGCTCCTGCCAGGTTTTCGTCGCCGGTTCGGGCCGGCGGACGTCGTTGTTTTTCGAAACGGGACGGGCCGCCGCCACCGGCGTCGGGACACGCACGGCCCTGGCCGGCTCGGCCGCGCCGCGCGTCGCGACGGGCGCCACGGACCCCTCGGCCCGGAAGAAGGAGACCAGCCGCCGCAGCGTCGCGATCTCATCCATCAACTCGGTCGCGGAGGTCGCGCTCTGCTCCGCCAGCGCCGAGTTCTGCTGCGTGGTCTCGTCCATCTGGGCGACCGCGCGGCTCATTTCCTCGATGCCATGGGCCTGCTCGGCGGCGGCCTGCGAAATCTCGACGATCGTGGTCGAGACCTTGCCGGTCGCCTCGACGATCCGCTCCAGCGCATCGCCGGTCGAGCGGACGCAGCGCACGCCCTCGCCGACCTGCTCGTTGGAGCTGACGATCAACCCCTTGATGTCCTTGGCCGCCTGCCCCGAGCGCTGCGCCAGCGCACGCACCTCGGAGGCCACCACGGCGAAACCGCGGCCGGCATCCCCCGCCCGTGCCGCCTCGACCGCGGCGTTGAGGGCGAGCAGGTTGGTCTGGAAGGCAATGTCGTCGATGACGGAGACGATCTCGGAGATCCGCACCGACGAGGTCTCGATCCGCTCGATCGCCCCGACCGCCTGCGCCACGACCGTCTTGCCGTCCTGCGCCACGCCCATCGCCTCGTTGGCGAGATCGGTGGCGACGCGGGAGCGGCCGGCGCTGTGCTTCACCGAGGCCGCCAGCTGTTCGGTCGTCGCGGCGGTTTCCTCGAGATTGGCGGCCGTCTGTTCGGTGCGCTCGGCGAGATCGCCGGCCCCCGAGTCGATCTCCGATGCGGCGCGGGCAACATGGCCGGCCGTGCCCTGGATCGTCGCGACGGTCTCGGACAGGTGGGAAAGGGCGTCGTTGAGGCTGTTCTTCAGCTCGGCGAGGCGCCCGCGATAATCGCCGCACATGCGTCGCGTCAGATCGCCTTCGGCCAACCCGTCCACGACGTGGGCGAACTCGCCGACGGCGCCTTCGACCACCGCGTTGATCTGATTCATGCCCTCGGCGATGCGCTGCAGCCCGTCGGGCTTTCCCGCCACCGGAACGCGGCGCGAGAAATCGCCCTCGACGGCGGCTGCCACCATGTCGGCGACCTCGGCGGCCGCAGCCAGTTCGTCGGTCAACTCGACCCATTCGACGGCGGTGCCGAGCCGGCGGCCGTTGGCCTGCGTCACCGGCGACAACGAGAGCGAGACCGTGCGGCGCCCGAGCGCGAAGCGGATCGCCTGCTGGCCGCCCGTCTGCACCCCGGCCCGCGCCTGGACGCTCTCCATGACGCGGCCGAGCATGTCCTTGGCCGAGCAGCCCGGAAAGGCGATGCGGAAATCCTCCTGGGCCTCGCCGAAGAAGCGCAGCAGCGAGGCGTTGACATAGACCACGCGCCCCTCCGCGTCGCAGACCATCACATTGGTGCGGCAGCCGTCGAGCGCGGCGCGAATGCGCGCGGCCTCTTCGCCGGATTCGTGCAGGCTCTTCAGGGACCGGGCCAGATCACCGATCGCATCGCCGCGTTCGATCCCGGCTACAGCGACGTCTTCACCCGCCTGCAGCTGCGCGACAGCCTCGCGCAAGCGCCGCAGCGGAGACTGGATACGACGGCCGGCTATCCAGGTGCAGAGGCCGACGACACACAGGCCCGCGGCGCCGAGGCTGCTGAGCGAGATCGCGTCGAGGCGGCCGAGGGCGGCCTGGTAGGAGAGGCTGCCGGCCGCACCGGCCGCCACCGCGACGGTGGCGGCGAGCAGGAGCGGCAGTTCGAAGCCGTTGCGTGTTGATGGACCGAGGGCGCTGCCCATTTCTGATGTCGTTTCTTGCTCGGCCCGCGCTTCCAGCAACGCCACTCCTCGGGCCCGTCTTTGTTGAGTCGTTCAGCTCGCGCGGGCGACCTTCGCCACCTGGCCCTCGACGCCGCCGTCGCGGATGACCGCCGCGAGGTCGAGCAGGGCGACGATGTCTGTGTCGAGCAGCACGAGGCCCTCGATCAGGCCGTGCTCGTCGCGCTCGAGATCGGGCGCCGGGCGAACCGCGCTGACCGGCACGTCGACGATGTCGGAAACCGAATCGACGAGGAGGCCGGCGACCTTGTCCTCGATGTCGACGACGACGATCACATGGGTGGCCGTGGCGTTGGTGGTGCCAAGCCCGATCGAGGTGCGCAGGTCGTAGACCGCCAGGATCACACCGCGCAGGTTGAGCACGCCACGGACATGCGGAGCCGCATGCGGCAGCGGGGTCGTGGCCTGCCAGCCCTTGATCTCGCGAACCATGCCGACATCGATGCCGAAGGTGCGGTCACCGACCTTGAAGGTGACGATCCGGCGCGCCGCCGATTCCGGCTGCGCCGACGAGAAGTGCTTTTCGCCGAGTTGCAGGGTCATTGGATTATCCAGCCAGTTTCAGTTCGGTTGCGGGATGACGCTCGCCGGATGCGGCGAGACGCAGCATGGAGTCGACGTCGAGGATGAGCGCGACGAGGCCGTCGCCCAGAATGGTGGCGGCAGACGCGCCGTGGACCGTGCCGTAATTGCCTTCGAGGCTCTTCACGACCACCTGCTGCTGTCCGAGGATCTCGTCGACGGCGATGCCGACATTGTCGCCGCGCTCGGTCTCCGCGATGATGATGATGTTCTCGTTGCGGGTGCCCGAAGAGCCCATCACGGCACCGAGACGGTGCAGCGGCGTGATCTCGCCGCGCCAGCGCAGGACCTCCTGGCCGAAAGTGAGGTGCTCGATCGGCGTCGAGGCGAGGTGCTGCGTCTCGATCACGCTGGCGATCGGGATGACGTAGCGGTCCGACCCGCAGCGGATGACCATGCCTTCGAGGACGGCGAGCGTCAGCGGCAGGGCCAGCGTGAACTTGCAGCCTCGGCCGGGCTCGGAGTCGACGCTGATGCGGCCACCCAGGGATTCGACGTTCCGGCGGACCACGTCCATGCCGACGCCGCGGCCCGAGACGTCGCTGATCACCTCGGCCGTCGACAGACCGGCGGCGAAGATGAGCTGATCGATCTCCTCCGGAGCCAGCCTCTCGTCGGCCCCGACCAGACCACGGGACCTCGCCTTCGCCAGCAGCTTCTCGCGGCCGATGCCGCGCCCGTCATCGGTGACCGAGATGACGATGCGCCCGGCGCGATGCTCGGCGATCAGCTTGATCGTGCCTTCCGGGCTCTTGCCGGCGGCAATGCGGTCTTCCGGTGTCTCGAGCCCGTGATCCATCGAGTTGCGGATCATGTGGGTCAGCGGATCGGCCAGTTCCTCGATGATCGTCTTGTCGACCTCGGTGTTCTCGCCCTCCAGCACCAGGCGCACTTCCTTGCCCAGCGTCTGGGCGAGTTCGCGAACGAGGCGCGGCATGCGCTGGAACACGGCTTTCACCGGCTGCGCGCGCACAGCCATGACATGGTCCTGGAGTTCGCGGGTCTGGCGCGAGAGCGTGAGGATGCCTTCGGCGGTCTTGGCGTAGACGTCGTAGGGCAGCGAGCGGACGCATTCGACCAGCATGGACTGGGTGATGACGATCTCGCCGACCAGGTTCATCAGCTTATCGATGCGGTCGAGGTCGACGCGCACGCTGACGGCGGTGCGCTGGCGCGCAGCGGCCGCGTCGTTGGCGGGCGCACGCGGCGCGGCCTTGGCGGGCGGAGCCTCGACCATGGCGGCCGGGGGCGCCACCGGCGCGGCAGCGGCAGGCTGGATGTCGGGCGTCGCCACGGCCGCCGAGGCTGGCCCGAGCTTGGCGAGGATGGCGGACAGATCGGCCGCGACCGAGCCGGAGACCTCGCCGCTGGCGGCCGGCGCAGCCGCGGGGGCCGGCGCAGGCGCCGCCGCGGGCTCATTGGCGGTTTCGGCCAGAACCTCGATCTGGAATTCCTCGGTCGCCAGCGTGAAGTCGAAGCGGCTGCAGATCTCTTCGACCGACAGCTGGGTGCGCATCGTCACGACGAAGCGCATGAAGCAGTCGGAGACGTCGATGGTCTCGAGCGAGGGCACATGGCTGAGATCGCAGACGATCGAGACGATGTCGTCGGCCGGCAGCGAGGCAAACACGACGCGCGGCTCGATCACCCGGCGGAACAGGTCCGCCTCGGGCGCGATGCGCAGGATCACGTCGCGGCCCGGCTTGCTGGCGGCGGCCTTGGCCGGCTCGTCGTCCCAGCCCGCATCGGCTCCGGACGTCTTGGCCTCCACCATCGCCAGCAGATTGCCGAGTGCGGCAACGCCGGGCGGCTCATCCTTGGCAGTTGCGGGAGTCGGGGCGGCCGGGGGCGGCGCAGCAGCCGCGACCGGCGCTTCGCCGGGGGCCTTGCCGACCTGCTCGAGCGCCTCGAGGAGATCGGGGCGGGGCCGGGCCGGCTCGTCGTTGCGGGCCGCCGAAACGAGGTCGGCCACGGCGTCCGAGCAGCGCAGGAACAGGGTGAAGGGTGCATCCTCGATCGCCACGCGGCCCGACCTTAGATGGTCGAGCGAGGCCTCGAAGACATGCGCGAAGGCCACGAGTTCGGTGCAGCCGAAGGCGCCGGCGCCACCCTTGATCGAGTGGATCGCCCGGAAGGCAGCGTTGACATCCTCAGGATCCGTCGAGCCTTCGTCCAGCGCCTGCAGTCGCAGCTCGAGCGCCCCCAGGAGCTCTTCGCATTCCTGGAAGAAAGTCTGTTTGAGTTCCGCCAACGGATCCATGGACGCAAGCCTCAGTTCTGGTAGCGGGCGACGAGGCCGAGCAGGGTGTTCGGCTCGAACGGCTTGACCATCCAGGCGCTGGCACCGGCGCGGCGGCCCTCCGCCTTGATCTCGGCACCGTTCTCGGTGGTCAGCACGATGATCGGCGTGTTCTGCCCGGCAGGGCGGGCACGGCAGGCGCGGGTGAACTCGATTCCGTCCATCAGCGGCATGTTGAGGTCGGTGATGACGAGATCGGGCTTGAACTGGTCGAACTTGGCCAGACCGTCCTCGCCGTTTTCCGCCTCGGCCACCTCATGGCCGGCATTGCGCAAAGTCAGGCTGAGCAGACTGAGCAGGGTTTTGGTGTCGTCGATCGCGAGAATGCGCATTCAAATCACTCCAGAACGAGAGCGCTGTGAGCGGGATCGAAACCGATCGCCCGCAGGGATTCGCGGCATTCTGCGGAAGCCGCCTTGAGCGAGACCGACAGACCGCGCGCCTTGGCGCTGGTCGCGGCGGAATGCAGCAACTGGACCCAGAGGCTGGGCAGCGGCCCGGCTTCGGCACATTCGACGGCGATGCTCTCCTTCTGCTCCAGCGCGACAAGCAGCTGGTTGCGGAAGGTGGCCGCTTCGGAGCGGCCGAGGAACGTCGGAAGGGAAACGGTAATGACCATGAGACACGACCCAGGATTGCGCCACTCATCATCGGGGCCGACTGGTAAAAATTTCCCTAACCGCACGACGTAGCGTCAACTTTTTAGGCATGGCGGTGGTGGCAGCCGCATTTGGGCGCGCCAGACCGGCGGTTTGCAGCCCCTTCACCGCGCTCCGGAGCCTGGTCCGTCAGAACATGCTGTTGCTGATCGCCCGCGGAACCAGGGTGATGCTGCCGTTCGCTTCGCGGTATTTGCGGGGAATGTTGATGATCCCCGACAGGTGCAGCCACAGGTTGTTCGGCGAGATCGGCTTGGTGATGATCTCGTGCGCGCCGAGCTTCGCCGCCTGGAGGACCGAGCGCCGGTCCGGCTTCTCCATCATCACCAGCACGGGTGCCTTGGCGAAGGGCGAGGTCTTGAAGGAGCGAATGGCAGCGAGACATTTGGTGCTGCCGTTATCGGGCATGTCCCAGTCGAGGATCACGATGTTGGGCTGCTTCTGGATGAACATCGTCGCAGCGGAGGGAAGATCGGACGCCTCGAAGATGCGATGCAACTGCGCCTGATACAGCATCGTCCGGATGATGCGCCGGTAGTGCGGGCTCGGATCGATCAGGAGCACCGAAAGATTGGGAAATGACGGCGCGATATGCATGGCGCGGGGCCCAACGACTTAACTCAACTGAAACTGACGTCACACAGGTAGAAGGCCGGTCCGGTCGCTAGACGTTGAGGCCGAAGCGGAAGCCGCCCCAGTGGCGGCCCTTGACCATGATCGGGGCCGACAGGTCCTCCATCACGAGGAACTGACCGCCACCCATGTCGCGCCGGTAGGTCTGCAGCAGGAACGGCTTGCGGTTGCGCGCCGCCGCCAGGCCGGTCCGGTCGTCGAAGATCCGGCGGTTGCGGCAGTTGGCGTTGTTCCACACCGGGTCATTCCCCTGGGGATGGGAATATTTGACGTTGTGCGTCGGCAGGAAGCCGTTGCGGTCGACAGCCGCGCAGAACACGATCCGGCGGTTGGACGCCAGCAGCGGCTCCTGGATCGGCGGAAGCAGGCGGTCACACAGCTTGACGAACCGCGTCATGTGCTGGACCGGGTCGCTGCCTGGGATGGGCTGGTAGCCCTCGTCGAAGAGATCGGTCAGCGACAGCTCGCCCCGGTCCAGCGCCTGCTCGAACAGCCCGCCAATGCGGGCGGCGGTCTCCATGGCCGTGGCGATCAGCTCCGACTGGGCGGTGCGGACGCCCGACGCCGCGATCGCACCGAGGATGCCCTCGCTGATCGAAACGAGCGTCTCGGCGCGCTGGGAGGCCTTGTCGAGGTTTTCGCTGGAATGGTCGACGCCGTCGACGAGGGCCCGAAGGTCCTCCCCGACCTTGGCGAAGGCGATGGCGTTGTCCCGGGTCGGATTGGAGATCGCGTCGATCTCGCCGATCAGCTCGACGACGCCGCGGCTGAAGCTGTCGAGTTCGCCGACCTGCTGCGCAATCGACTGGCTCTCGTCGCTGGCCCGACGGGCCGTCAGGGCGTTCTCCTCGCTCTTGCTCGCCAGCAGATCGACCGAGTTGACCAGTGCGTCGAGTTGCTTGGAACTGAGTGCCGTGGCATCGCGCGTCTGCTCGGCGAGGTGCTTGACCGCAGCCGCGATCACCGCGAAGCCGCGACCGGCGGCACCGCTTCGCGCCGCCTCGACGCCGGCATTGATGGACAGAAGCTGGATCTCACGGGTGATCGCCTGAATGGCGTCGCTGGAGGCCCGCACCTTGTGCGCGTCCGCGACGGCCTGGGCGAGAGCCTGCGAGATCGACTGGGCACCCTGCGAGAGGGCCTCGATGTCGGACTGCGCCGAATGCAGCCCGAGCCTGACGGAACCCGTGACCCGCTCCAGCCCGTTGCGGACGGTCGACGCGGTCGTCTGAGCCCCCTCGGCCGCCTGCTGGATGGCGCGGTTCGCCCGCGACACCTGGTCGACGGCGGCGACGACGCGGTGCAGACCCTGGGTCTGCCCGTCGAGCTGACGGGTCACGTCGCTGATGCGCCCGGAGATGTCGGTGATCTCCGCTCCGAGCTTGCCGAACCGCTCGGCGATATCCCGCACGGCCGCGGCCGCGCCGCTGTCCGCCGGCAGATCCTCATTGGCCGGCTCAGGAGCAACTCGCGCGAGCGCATACATGGTCGTCGGGTCCTTTTCGGGCCTCAGCAATCCTGTGAGACCTTAAGGAAACGCGGTAAACCGAGCGTTAATGCAACCTCCGGGCGTATCCGGGGTGCAGCGATGCTGGCGCGACGTCAGGCTCTGCCCGCCCATCTCGGGAACCGCACTGGTCGGGAATTCGTATATGCTGTGCATCCGTGAACGCGGCTCCTGCATATCGTGGGGGCAAGTCCGATGCCGAAACCGCTCATGGAGGAATCCCGATGACCATCACGCACACCGCTTCCCGGCGCACGCTCCTGGGCTTCGGGGCCGCCGCCCTCGCCATGGCCGCCGCGCCCCGCGTCTGGGCTCAGGCCGCCGCGCCCGCGGCGCCGGCCGGCCCCTTCTCCCTGCCCAAGCGCGCTTACGAGGCGGCGGCGCTGGAACCCCATATCGACGCCACGACGATGGACATCCACTATACCCGCCATCACGCGTCCTTCGTCACCGCGCTCAACAACGCCGCCAAGGACCATGGCGTCCTCGCCTCCAAGCCAGTCAACGAACTCCTCGGCGATATCGGTGCGTTGCCGGAAGCCGTGCGGGTTCCAATCCGCAACGCCGGCGGCGGCCACGCCAACCACAGCATGTTCTGGGAGATCATGGGCCCCGGTGCGGGCGGCGCGCCCACCGGTGATGTCGCGGCCGCGATCACCAAGGACCTCGGCGGCTTCGACAAGTTCAAGACCGATTTCGAGGCGGCTGGCCTGCGCGTCTTCGGCTCGGGCTGGGTTTTCGTCACGGTCGACAAGGCCGGCAAGCTCGCTTTGCTCGCCAAGCCCAACCAGGACAGCCCGCTGATGGATAAGCACATGGTCCTCATCGGCAACGACGTCTGGGAGCACGCCTATTATCTTAAGTACCAGAACCGCCGCGCCGAGTACCTCAAGAGCTGGTGGAACGTGGTCAACTGGGCGAAGGTCAACGAGCGTTACGCCGCCGCCAAGGCCGGCAAGCTGACCGTCTGATCGGTCGGATCACCGCGAGAATGGCGATACCCGGCCCCTCGGCCGGGTATTGTCGTTTTGGTCTTGGGCAGCCCCGGCCCTGCGCCCTTGCGTCGACGGGTCGGCCGGCCTAATTTAGAATTATTCTAAATTATGAGGCGCCCGATGCTCTCTCGTTTTTCCCTTCCGGGTTTCGGCGGCAAGCGTCGCTTCGACGAGCTCTCCGAGAAGGAGGTCCTGGCCCTGGCGATTGCGTCGGAGGAGGAGGATGGCCGCATCTACGCGATCTACGCGCAGAAGCTGCGGACGGCCTACCCGGCATCGGCGGCGGTCTTCGACGGCATGGCCAGCGAGGAGGACGGCCACCGCCAGCGCCTGCTCACGCTCTACCAGCATCGCTTCGGCGACGTCGTCCTGCCGATCCGGCGCGAGCATGTCGCGGATTTCTATGCCCGCAAGCCGGTCTGGCTGGTCGAGAACCTCGGTCTCGACCAGATCCGGGCCGAAGCCGAAGACATGGAGCGCCGGGCCAGCGACTTCTACGTCGCCGCCGCCGGTCGCTCGACCGATGTCGAGACCCGCAAGCTTCTGGGAACGCTGGCCGCCGCCGAGGCCGCCCACCAGGCCAGGGCGCAGGGGCTCACGGCAGAGCATCTCGACGGCGAGGCGCGCACCAGCGAGGATGACGCCGCCAAGCGCCAGTTCGTGCTGACCTGGGTCCAGCCCGGCCTCGCCGGCTTGATGGACGGCTCGGTCTCGACGCTCGCCCCGATCTTCGCCACCGCCTTCGCGACGCAAGACCCCCACACCACCTTCCTGATCGGCCTCTCGGCCTCGGTCGGCGCCGGCATCTCGATGGGCTTCACCGAGGCCGCCCATGATGACGGCAAGCTCTCGGGCCGCGGCGCGCCCTGGAAACGTGGCCTGGCCTCGGGCGTGATGACGACGCTGGGCGGGCTCGGCCATGCCCTGCCCTATCTGATTCCGCATTTCTGGACCGCGACCACGGTGGCGCTGATCGTCGTCTTCGTCGAACTCTGGGCGATCGTCTGGATCCAGAACCGTTTCATGGAGACGCCCTTCCTGCGTGCCGCCTTCCAGATCATTCTGGGCGGCGGGCTGGTGCTGGCGGCGGGCATCCTGATCGGCGGGGCGTAGTGGCACGTCATGCTCGGGCTTGCCCCGAGTATCTCTTGCAAACGGATACGCCTCTTTCGGCAAGAGAATGACGACCTAGCCCAGCACCGGCGCCCTCGCCTCGCACACCCCCTCCTGCTGGAGCGCGAAGGCCGCCCGCAGGCAGAGATCCTCCCGCCAGGGCGCGGCGATGATCTGCACGCCGATCGGCAGGCCGGCACCGAAGACCGGCACCGCCGCGACCGGCAGTCCGATCGCCGAGATCGGCTGGGTGAACAGCCCGAGATTGGGCCGCAGCGGCACGCTCTCGCCGCGCAGCTCCAGTGTCTTCTGTCCGACGAGCGGCGCCGGGCAGGGCGTGGCCGGCGCGATGATCAGGTCGACATCGGCGAAGACGCGCATCATCTCATCGTGGAACCAGCGCCGCGCGCGCTGCGCCTGCACATACCAGGCCACCGGCAGCATCGCCCCGGCCAGAAAGCGGTCGCGGGTCTCAGGGTCGAAATCATCCGCCCGCTCCCGCAGCCGGTCGAGATGGAAGGTCGCGCTCTCGCTGTTGGTGATCAGGAAGGCGGCTGCGCGGGCGATCGCCGCACCCTCCAGCGCCACATGCTGCGTCGCGCCCAGAGCCTGCGCCACCCGTGCCACGGCGGCAGCCGCCTCCGGCATGTCGTCGGTCGCGAAATGCCCGCCGGCCACCGCGATCCGCAGGCCGCCTATACCCGCCTGCAGAGACGGCAGCACCGGTTCGCGCGGCCGCTGCGCGCAGGCCGGATCATGCGCATCCGGCCCCTGCAGCGCGTCATAGGCGGTCGCCAGATCGGTGACGTCGCGCGCGAAGGGGCCGAGATGGTCGAGCGAATCGCAAAACGGGAAGCTGCGCGAGCGCGGCAGCCGGCCATAGCTCGGCTTCAGGCCGAAGACGCCGCAGAGCGAACTCGGCACGCGGATCGAGCCATTGGTGTCGGATCCCAGCGAGAGGGGGCTGAACCCGGCCGCCGTCGCCGCCCCCGAGCCGGAGGAGGAACCGCCAGCCATGCGGGCCGGGTCATGCGGGTTGCGGCAGGGCCCGTCATGGGCGTTCTCGCCGGTGAAGTCATAGGCGTATTCGCCCATGTTGAGCCCGCCGAGCAGCACGGCACCGGCCGCCGTCAGCCGTTCGACCAGCACCGCGTCACGCGCGGCCGGCTGCCGCTCGCGATTGATCTTCGAGCCCGCCCGCGTCGGCAGGCCTTCAATGTCGAACAGGTTCTTAGCCGCGAAGGGCACGCCCGCCAGCGGCCCCAGCGGCGCCCCAGTGGCCCGGGCGTTATCGACCGCGCGCGCCTGCGCCAGCGCCCGCTCGACCGTGACGTCGGTAAAGGCGTTGACGACCGGATCGAGCGCCGCGATGCGGGCAAGGAAGGCCTCCGTGACGGCCACGGCCGTCACGTCCCCCTCCCGGACCTGCGCCGCGATACGGTGGGCCGGCGCGAAGACATCCGGGCTCACGCGGTCACCTCCGGCGCACCCGGCCGGAACACCGGGGCGAGTTCGAGCGAGGCCTCGTCGAGCGGCGCGGCGCGGACGATCTCGGCCATGCCATGGGCGATGGTCAGGAACTGCAGCACCACCAGCCGCTGCGACTCCGTGATGGTCAGCCCCAGCACCGGGGCCATCGCGTCACAATGGCGCGCGGCATCGAACGCCGTCTTGGGGTGGGTCTCGCTCACGCCGCCGGCTCCCATCGACGTTCGGCCTGCTGCAGCGGGGATTCGGCTGTCGCCCTAGAGAGCGCGGCCAGCACCTCCGTCGTCGTCGAAACCCAGCCGAAGATCCCGCCCTGGGCCGCGATCATGCGCAGCCCCACCTCGTGGAACTCCGGGAAATAGGAGGCGCAGGCATCGCCCAGCACGAGGCAGCGATAGCCCCGGTCGTTCGCCTCGCGCACCGTGGTGTGGACGCAGACCTCGGTGGTGACGCCGGTCACCATCAGCGTCTCGATGCCGCGGTTGCGCAGCATCAGCTCGAGGTCGGTCTGGTAGAAGGCGCCCTTGCCCGGCTTGTCGATCACCGGCTCGCCAGGCAGCGGCGCCAGCGCGGGGATGATCTCGTGCCCCGCCTCGCCGCGGATCAGGATGCGCCCCATCGGCCCGCAGGCGCCGATGCGCTTGTCGGCCGGGCCGCGCAGGACCTTGGCCGACGGCGCGTCGGACAGATCGGGCCGGTGCCCCTCGCGGGTGTGGATGACGAGCAGCCCCGCCGCCCGCGCCGCCGCCAGGATCGCCCGGCAGGGCTCGACCGCCGCCATCAGCCGCGAGACGTCGTTGCCGAGCGCAGCACCGAAGCCGCCGGGCTCGAGGAAGTCGCGCTGCATGTCGATGATGATCAGCGCCGTGCGCGCCATGTCGACGCCGAGCGGGAAGGGCCGGGCAGGAATTTCGATGCGGCTCACGGCGCGGCGCCCCCGATCGCGGATCAGCGGAACGGGCTTTGCAAGGCCCGTGCCTGACAGCGAGTCAGCGTCAGGAGCGGAATCAGATCATGAGAAGCGCAGCCGAACCCATTGCCGGAACGGGGAAATCCCGGCGATCCGAAATCTGAGCCGAAACGCCCTCGCCCGCCGCAGTCGACAAGGCGGCGGCCAAGCGTGTTCGTTGCATAATCCTTGCATGCAATCCCTTTAGTTTTGCCTAATCGATAGGCGCCGCGAAAGAGAGCCCCGTGACGACCCTGACAAGCCTGCTCGCCGCCCATCTCGATGGCAGTGCCGCCATCCCGCAGACCATCGCCGCCTGCTACGCCCGCCATCGCGCCCATGGCGACGCCGCGATCTTCATCACACTGCGGCCGGAAGCCGAGGTGCTGGCGGAGGCTGAGGCCCTGCAGGCTGAGGGGCCGCGCGGCCGCGCACTCTGGGGCATCCCCGTCGCGGTGAAGGACAACATCGACGTCGCCGGCCTGCCCACCACCGCGGCCTGCCCCGCCTTCGCCTTCACGCCCGCACAGGACGCGACCGTCGTCGCGCGGCTGCGGGCCGCCGGCGCCATCGTCATCGGCAAGACCAATCTCGACCAGTTCGCCACCGGCCTGAACGGCTCCCGTTCGCCCTATGGCGTGCCGCGCAATGCGCTCCGCGCCGATCTCGTCCCCGGTGGCTCCAGCTCCGGCTCGGCGAGCGCGGTCGCGGCCGGCATCGTTCCGGTGGCGCTGGGCACCGACACGGCGGGCTCCGGCCGCGTGCCCGCCGGCCTGCAGAACCTCGTCGGCCTCAAGCCCAGCCTCGGCCTCGTCTCGACGGCCGGCGTCGTGCCGGCCTGCCGCACGCTGGACTGCGTTTCGGTCTTTGCCCTGACCGTCGAGGATGCATGGGCGGCGCTGTCGGTCGCGGCTGGCCCCGATGCCGGCGATCCCTGGTCCCGCGCCCTGCCGCTGGGCCGGCCAGGCGCGGTGCCACCAAAGCTCAGGATCGCCGTGCCCCGCCCGGAGGATCTCGACGTCGCGGGCGATGCTGCGGCGGCCGCGAGCTACGCCGCCGCGGTCGAGCGCGCCAAGGCCCTCGGCGCCGAGATCGTCCCGCTCGACATGGCGCCGTTCTACGAGACCGCGCGTCTGCTCTATGAGGGCCCCTGGGTCGCCGAGCGCTACCTGACGATCCGCGACCTCCTGGCGAAGGCCCCTGAGGCGATCCTGCCCGTGATCCGGCAGGTCATCGCCGGCCGGCCCCTGCCCGACGCGGCCGAGACCTTTGCCGCGCGCTACCGCGTCGCCGAACTCGCGCTGGTGACCAAGGCGGCGATGAAGGGTATCGACGCGCTGCTGGTGCCGACAGCGCCGCGCCCGGTGACGCTGGCCGAGATGGCCGCGGACCCCGTCGGCGCCAATTCGCTGCTCGGGCGCTACACCAATTTCGTCAACCTGCTCGATCTCTGCGCGCTCGCCATCCCCGCCAGCCTGGCGGCCGACGGCACCGCGGCAGGTGTGACGCTGATCGCCCCGGCGGGGCACGATGCCGTCCTCGCGGCGATCGGCCAGGCGCTCCATGCCGCCGCCGAGCTGCCGCTGGGCGCGACCGGCCGGCCCCATCCCACCCTGACACCTGCGCCGGTTCGGGCCACGCCCGACGCCATCGAGATCGCCGTCGTCGGCGCGCATCTCTCCGGCATGCCGCTGAACCGCGAACTGACCGACCGGGGCGGCACTTTCCTGCGCGCCACCACCACCACCGCCGACTACCGCCTCTTCGCGCTGCCGGGCGGCCCGCCGGTGCGGCCGGGGCTGATCCGCGTCGGGACCGGCGGCGCCGCCATCGCGCTCGAGGTCTGGTCCCTCCCGGCGGAGGGCTTCGGCCGCTTCGTCGCCGGCATCCCCTCCCCGCTCGGCATCGGCACACTGGCGCTGGCCGACGGCACGAGCGTCAAGGGCTTCCTCTGCGAGACCATCGCGACCGAAGGCGCGCGCGACGTGACGGAATTCGGCGGCTGGCGCGCCTTCGTGGTGGCGCAGGCGAAGGTGGGGTGATTGTCTTGGCGGTAGCCGCGCAAGACCCTCGCCGTCATCCCGGGCTTGCCCCGGGATCCATCAAAGGCCTCCAAAGAGCTCTACGATGGATCCCGGAGCTCCGCTTCGCTACGTCCGGGATGACGCCACGTTTGAGCAACCGCCTGCGGCCTGCCCTCACCGCGTCTCCGCATAGCTGCGGAACGCATCCCTGACGATCCCGATATGGGCGCGCATCGCCTCGCTCGCACCCGGCTGGTCGCCGCGCAGGATCGCCTGCACGATCAGGTCGTGCTCGCGATAGGAGCCGCCGAGGCGGCCCGTGGCGCGAAACTGCGCCCTGCGAAACGGCGCGACGCGGATGCGCGTCATCAGGGTCAGTTCGGCGAGATAGCTGTTATGCGAGCCGGCATAGATCGCGGCGTGAAAGGCCTCGTTCTTCTCGTGATAGCTCGCCGGGTCGCCCTCATGGACGAGGAGACGCAGCGCCTCGTGCAGGGCTTCCAGCGCCCGCCGCTCGGGCACGGTCATGTTGCGGGCGGCAAGCCCGGCGCAGAGCGCCTCCAGCTCCGCCATCGCCTCGAACATGTCGTTCAGCTGGCTCGGCGTCGGCAGCGCCACCACTGCGCCGCGATGCGGCCTGACGCTGACCAGCCCCGAGGCCGACAACTGGCGGATCGCCTCGCGCACCGGCGTGCGCGACACGCCGAAGCGGGTCGCGATCTCCTGTTCGTCCAGTGGCGTCCCGGGCTCGAGCTGCCCGGAGACGATCGCGTCGGAGAGCTGCAGCCGCAGTGCCTCGGTGCGCGTCACCGGCGCCGTGGCGGGCCTTAGCGTTCGGACGGGGGCGGAACCTGGCTGCATGACCCTGTCGCCGTCGGAGGAAGGTGGGGCGGGAGGAGCTTGGTAATGCGCGGTCGCCCGCAAGGGCCGCTCACTCGGCGATGGCGCTGACATGGGCGGCGACGACGCGCCAGCCCTCGGGGAATTTGACCCAGGTCTGGCTCTGGCGGCCGATCTTGCCCGCCATGCTCTCGCGCCGGAACAGCGTGTTGGCCGTGGCGAAGGCGTCGCCATAGGTGGTGATGACGGTGCGCTCGATCGTGCGCGTCAGCCCGGCGGACGGGCGCGCCGCGCGGAACGCCGCAATCTCGCCGAAGCCGTAGAGATTTTCGCCGATGCCGTAGCGGATCGTCTCGGGCGCATCCTTGAAGCAGGCGTCCAGCACCGCGACGTCGTTCTCGTTCAGCGCCTTCTCATAGACCATGAAGGCGGCCTCGACTTCGGCGACGACGGCGGGATCGTTGAGGGTCATCGGGAGTTTCTCGACTTCGTTCTTCATTGAACCTTGGCGTCATTCTCGGGCGGAGCGAAGCGTAGACCCGAGAATCTCTGGCAGGAGATGCTCGGGTCAAGCCCGAGCATGACGCTCCAACCCGTGTTCGCGAATGACCCCCACAATCACGCCGGCGGATGGGGAATCGCCGTCAGCAGTTCCTTGGTATAGTCCGCCTTCGGGTCGCCGAGCACCTCCTCGGCCGTGCCCTGTTCGACGATGGCGCCCGTCTTCATCACGATCACCCGGTCGCAGAGCAGGCGCACGACGTTGAGATCATGCGAGACGAAGAGATAGCTCATCCCGAGCCGCTCCTTCAGCTCCTGCAGCAGGTTGAGCACAACCGCCTGAACGGAGACGTCGAGCGCCGCCGTCGGCTCGTCGAGGATGACGAGGTCGGGCTCCAGCGCGATCGCCCGGGCGATGCCGACACGCGCCTTCTGCCCGCCCGAGAGCTGGTGCGGAAAGCGGTCGATCAGCTCGACCGGCAGGCCGACCAGCCGCGCCAGTTCCTCGCAGCGCGCCCGCAGGGCGTCGCGGCCCGAAATCCCGCCCATCCGCAGGATCGGATCGGCGATGGCGCGCTCGGCCGTGAAGCGCGGATTGAGACTGTCGGTCGGATCCTGGAAGACCATCTGGATGCGCCGGCGATGCGCGGAGGCCGCGAACTGCTTGGCGGGAATTGCCCCGATATCGGTGCCGTCGAACAGGATCGAGCCGCTGGTCTTGTCGATCAGCCGCGTGATCATCATCGAAGTCGTCGACTTCCCGCAGCCGGACTCACCGACCAGCCCGAGCGTCTCCCCCTTCGCCACGCTGAAGCTGATGCCGTCGACCGCGCGGAACGGGGCTTTCGGCTCCTCCGCCTTGCCCATCAGCTTCGCCAGGAAGGAGCCGCCCTGCGGCCGCGGATACTCCTTCACGAGGTTCTCGACCCGCATCAGCGGAGCGGAATCCGGCTTCGGCGCAGCCTTCGCAGCCACCGGCTGTGCGGCCGGTCCCTTCTGCACCTCCGGCAGCAGATCGCGCAGGCTCATGCCGATGCGCGGCGTCGCCTGCATCAGCTTGCGGGTATAGGGATGCTGGGGATTGCGGAAGATCTCGCTGGCCTGCGCCGTCTCGACGACGTTGCCCTTCTCCATCACCACGACCTTGTCGCAATAGGCGGCCGCCAGCCCGAGATCATGGGTGATCAGGATGGTCGACATGCCGCGCTCGCGCGTGAGCTCGACGATCAGGTCCATCACCGCCTTCTGGGTGGTGACGTCGAGGCCGGTGGTCGGCTCGTCGGCGATCAGGAGCTGCGGCTGGCAGGCCAGCGCCAGCGCGATCACGACGCGCTGGCACATGCCGCCGGACAGCTCGAACGGATAGGCGTCGTAGCGCTCCTCCGGCCGCGCGATCCTGACCTTCGCCAATGCCTCGATCGCCTTCTCCCTCGCGGTCGCCCGCGTCGCCTGGACATGCTCGAGCAGCACGTCCTCGATCTGCTTGCCGACCTTGCGGATCGGGTTCAGCGCCGCACGCGGATTCTGGAAGATCATCGAAATCTCGCGCCCGCGGATATCGCGCATCTGCGCTTCGCTGGCCGCCACGAGATCCACGCCGGAAAACGAGATCGATCCCTCCGCGACCTTGCCGGCGCGGTCGAGGATGCGCACCACGGCATAGGAGGTCACCGACTTGCCGGAGCCGGATTCACCGACGATCGCCACCGTCTCGCCCTTGGCGACACTGACATCGATCGCCTTGACCGCCTGCACCGTGCCCCGGCGCGTAGCGAACTCGACCGTGAGGTTCTTGATGTCGAGAAGGGGGGGCGAGGTCATGGGCGGGCTCCTCTGTCTTTCCGGGGCCCGGCAAAGCCGGGAACCCGGAACCCACGACCGGGTGAGTGATTGCGGCGGCGGCACGGGCGCTGCCCCTGCCCGTGGGTTCCGGGTTCTCGCTGCGCGAGCCCCGGAATGACAGCGGTGGAGGCAAACCCCATCAATTCCTCCGCTGCGGATCGACGAGGTCGCGCACGCCGTCACCGAGCAGGTTGAAGCAGAACACGGCCGTCATCAGCGCCAGCCCCGGGAAGAAGGCGATCCACCATTCGCCAGAGACGATGAAGCTCGCCCCCTCCGCGACCATAATCCCCCATTCCGGCGTCGGCGGGCGCACGCCGAGCCCGATGAAGGAGAGGCCCGCCGCGTTGAGGATGGCGTAGCCCATGGTCAGCGACATCTGCACCGCCATGATCGGCATGATGTTGGGCACGATCTGCGTCAGCAGCAGGCGCCAGTCGGAATTGCCCGAGAGCCTCGCCGCCTGCACGAAGCCGGCCTCGCGGCGCACATTCGCCTCGGCCCGGGCGACGCGGGCATAGAGCGGGAAATTGATGATCGCGGTGGCGATGACGATGTTGGTGACGCTGTTGCCGAGCGCCGCCACGATGCCCATCGCCAGCACGAAGAGCGGGAAGGCCATGATCGTGTCGGCGAGGCGCCCGACGACCTTGTCGACCCAGCCGCCATAGAAGCCGGCCATGACGCCCGCCAGCCCGCCCATCGCGAAGACGAGCGCGACCGAGCAGACCGCGATGGCGAAGTCGAGCCGTGTCGCCACGATCACCCGGCTGAAGATGTCGCGCCCGAGCTGGTCGGTGCCGAACCAGTGCCGTGCGCTCGGCCCCTGCAGCGCAGAGTTGGTGTTGCTGGCGAGCGGGTCATAGGGGACGAGCGAAGGCCCGAAGATCGCGGCAAACAGGATCAGCGCGAAGAGCCCGAAGGCCAGCCCCGTCACCGGGTTCTCGGAGACGATGTGGCGGGCATGCGCCAGCAGGCTGGTCGAGGGCGGCGCCTCGAAGCGCAGCGCGGGAGCAGCGGCGGGATCGATCTTGGTCATGTCGTTCATGCCCTCAGCCCTCCAGCCGGACGCGGGGATCGATGACGCCGTAGAGCACGTCGATCATCAGGTTCAGCGCGACGTAGAGGATCGCCATCGTCAGCACGAAGCCCTGGATCGGGGCATAGTCGGAGGCGATCAGCGCCTCGACCGCATAGGAGCCGACGCCCGGCCAGGCGAAGACCTTCTCGACCAGCACATTGGCGCCGAGCAGGAAGGAGAACACCATGCCGAGCGTGGTGACGACCGGCAGCATCGCGTTGCGAAAGGCATAGGTGCCGATGACTTTGCGGCTGGAGAGCCCGCTGGCGCGCGCGGTGCGCACGAAATCGGCGCCGAGCACGGCGAGCATCGACGCCCGCGTCATCCGCGTGATCGGGGCGAGCGAGAAGATCGCCAGCGTGATCGCCGGCAGCGCGATCTGGGCGAGCGCGGCGCGGAAGGTCTCGCCATCCCGCGCCAGCAGCGAATCCACCAGGTAGAGCCCGGTGATGCGGGCGGGCTCCGAGGCAAAGACATCGAGCCGCCCCAGCGGCGCCGGCGCCCAGCCCAGGATGAAGTAGAACACGTAGACCAGCAGCAGCCCGGTGAAGAACACCGGCAGCGACACGCCTGCCGTCGCCACGATGCGGCAGAGATGGTCGATCCAGGATCCCTGGCGGACGGCGGCGAGCACGCCGAGCGGCAGCGCCACCGCCATGGCAAGCAGCAAGCCCGCCAGTGTCAGTTCGGCGGAGGCCGGCAGTCGGGCCGCGAGATCGGCCGTCACCGGCTGGCCCGTCGTCAGCGACATGCCGAGATCGCCCTTCACCAGGGCGGTGACATAGGAGACGAATTGCACCGGCAGGGGCCGGTCGAGCCCGAGCTTGCTTCGGATCTCGATGATCGCCTCCGGCGAGGCGGCCGGACCGGCGAAGTACGCCGCCGTATCGCCCGGCAGCACCCGCGTCAGCAGGAAGGTGACGATGATGACGCCGATCACCGAAGGGATCGTCGTCATCAGCCGCTGGCCGATCATCCGAAGCATGGTTGAGTTTCCTTATCCAACCGCGTCGTCATTCTCGGGCGGAGCGCAGCGCAGACCCGAGAATCTCCGGGGAGAGATGCTCGGGTCGAGCCCGAGCATGACGCGCGGGGCTCGTCGGCGCCCGCGCGTCTGCGGCCATCAGCGTCACACGCCCTTCGTCAGGTAGCGGAAGTCCGGCTCGCGGCAGGGCTGGAACTGGTAGCCGCCGATCGACTTCTGCAGCGCGACGTCGTGGGTCGGCTGGTTGATCGGCACCATCGGCACCTCGGCATTGATCAGCTTGATGAAGTCGATGACGTTGGCGTCGTAGGAGGCCTTGTCGGGGGCGAAGCGGGCGGCATCGACGAGCTTGTCCAGCGCCGGGTTCTGGTAGGCGGCGATGTTGAAGATCGAGTTGTTACCGTGCATCGTCCAGAACAGGTAGTAATCGGGATAGTCGAGCCAGCCGGCGAAGCGGTTGAGCACCATCGGGTTGGTCTTCTTGGCAATCTCGGTGCGGAAGTTGGCGCCCGGAACCTTGTTGATCTCGACCGTGATGCCGATCTGCGAGAGCGATTCCTTGATCAGGACCGCCATCGGCTCGGCCACCGTCGCGTTGCCGGCGTCGAAATAGAGCGTCGTCGAGAACGGGCCGCCGGCCGCATCGACCAGCGCCTTCGCCTTGGCGACGTCGGTCGTGTAGGGGAAAGGCTGCGGCCAGGCGACCTTCGGGGTCGTGCCGCCGGCCATCGAGACGCCACGGCCAAACAGCGCCGCCTGCATGATCTTCTCATAGGGCATCACCCAGGCGACGGCCTGACGCAGGCGCACATCCTTGAACGGCCCGACCTGCGTGTTGAGGTAGCAGCCCCAGACGCCGTTGGGGATCGGCACGCCGACGACGTTGATCTTGCCGCCGTCGAGCAGGTCCTTGAAGTCCTTCGGCGGCAGCCCGTAGGACACGTCGGCATCCCCGCGCTCGATCAGCGCCCGGCGGGTCGAGGGCGAGGCGATGTCGCGGGCGATGATGCGGCGCAGCTGCGGCAGCTTTCCGCAGGCCCAGGCATCGTTGCGGACATAGATCGTCTCGACGCCCGGCTTCCAGCTCTCGACCTTGAAGGCGCCGGAGCCGGCGATGTTGTTCTTCAGATACTCCTTCGCCCACTGATCGCCGCCGCTGTTGGCGATGGCGAGCTCGGAGTCGAAGACGAAGGGAATGGTGACCGCCAGGTTGGGCAGCGTCATCTTGTCCTTGCGGACGAAATCGATGCGGAAGGTCTTGTCGTCCATGGCGACGAACTGGTCGGGCTTCTCCAGCGATCCGGCGTTCATCTGCGTGGTGGCGAAGCCGCCGATCGAAACGGCGCGGTCCATCGACCACTTCACATCCTTGGCGGTCACCGGCCGGCCGGAATGGAACTTGGCGTCGCGCAGCTTGAAGGTCGCGCTCATGCCGTCCGAGGCGACCTGGTAGCTCTCCGCCAGCTCGCCCTCGAGCTCGCCCATCGCAACCTGGTGACCGCCCCCGCCCGGGATTGGAACCGGCTTGAAGCGCAGGAGGCGATCATAGCAGTTCAGCGAGACGCCATTGACCGGCTGCGACGAGCCGATCCCCTGCATGTCCAGGCTGTTGGGCCCGTATTCCTGCACGAGCAGCAGCGTCTCGTTGCGGCTCGGCGCCTGGGCCTGGGCACCGCCTCCCTTGGCCACGAAGGGAGCAGCGAGGCCTGCGGCCAGGGCGGTGCGGCGCGTAATCATCGGGATCTGTCCTCGGTTGGCAGGCGGGTGAAGGAACGGAACACGTCGTTTCGCTAGCAGGGAGCGTGCCAATTCGTATGGCCTGTGATTCCAAGGACTTCGGAACGCCCATCGCCCTCGGCCTGCCTGCATCGCGCGCGATTGTATGCATGGCGTCAGACGGAGCCTATTTTGTAGGCATAATTTCGTCCGCCCCTTCACTGGGCTTAACCGCTCGTTCAGAACTCGCTCCATTGCCCAACGCCCCCTTGCGCCGCGGCGAATCCGCCTGTGGAGTTGCCCGCCCGCGGTATCGGGCCGGAGTGAAGCGGATGCGTGCGCGTCAGATCGAAGTCTTCCGGATGGTGATGCGCTGCGGCACGCTCACCAGCGCCGCCGAAGCCTTGAACGTCTCGCAGCCGGCGCTCAGCCAGATCCTCCTGCACACCGAGGACGAGCTCGGCTTCAAGCTGTTCCAGCGGGTCAAGGGCCGGCTGATCCCGACCCCGGAGGCCGAGGATCTCTACCCCGAGGTCGAGCGCCTTTTCGGCGACCTCGAGGCCCTGCGCGGCCGCGCCCGCGACCTTCGCCACGGCAAGGCCGGCATCGTCAGGCTCGCCGCCTCGGCGCCCCCCTCTCTTTCGGTCGTGCCGGAGGCGCTGCGCCATTTCCGCAGCGCTCACCCCACCTTGCGGGTGCTCTCCTATGTCGTGCCGGCCGAGATCATCATGCGCATGCTCGACGACGGCCAGGCCGGGCTCGGCGTCGCCATGACCGACGAGCCGATGGCGGGGATCGACACCGAGATCATCGGGCGGACGCGGATGGTCTGCGTCCTGCCCGCGGGCCATGAACTGGCGGAAAAGGCGTCGATCGCCGCCGCCGACCTGCAGGACCAGACGCTGATCTCCTACCGCGCCACCTCCCTGCAGGGGCGGTTGCTGCGCGAGGCCTTCGGCCGCGAGGGGCTCGTTTTCCAGCCGGAAATGGAGATCGACGTCTCGATCATCGGGCTTGCCTTCGTCCAGCAGGGGCTCGGGGTCGCGGTGGTGGACGGTCTCCTGCCCTGGCACAGCTTTCCCGGCCTCGTGACCCGGCCCTTCCTGCCCGAGGTCTCGCTGCCGCTGTGCCTGCTGACCAGCGCGCGCCGCCCGCTGTCGCGCAGCCACGATCTGCTGCGCGCCCATCTGCGCACCGCCTGCCACGATCTCGGCCTGACGGAGGCGGACAAGCCCGACCATAAGCCAGCCTTATGAAGCAGGGCGGCCTTGCTCTTGGACGGCGGGGCGCGCGCAACCCGACATTGCCGCGAACTCCATGGACAAGCGGATCATGAGCTGGCGTATCGGCGTCGACATCGGCGGCACCTTCATCGACTTCTGTGCCCTCGAGACCGGCACCGACCGCGTCGAGACCATCAAGGTCCTGACCACGCCCGACGAGCCCGGCAAGGAACTGCTCGACGGGCTGCGCCTGCTGCAGGAGCGCCATGGCATCGCGCCCGGTGAGGTCGTCTCCTTCGTCCACGGCACCACCGTCGGCATCAACACCATCATCCAGCGCAAGGGCAGCCGGCTCGCCCTGATCACGACGGCGGGCTTCGAGGACGTCATCGAGCTCGCCCGGCTGCGCATGCCCGAGATGTACTCGCTGTTCTGCGCCAGGCCCGAGCAGCTGATCCCGCGTGACCGCATCTATGGCGTCCGCCAGCGCCAGCTCGCCAGCGGCGAAATCGCCGAACCGCTCGACACCGACGGACTCGCCGCTGCCGTGGCCGCTATCCGCGCCAAGGGCGTCGACGGCGTCATCGTCTCCTTCCTCCATGCCTATCGCAACGGCGCCCATGAGGCGCAGGCCAAGGCGCTGATCGCGAAGCTGGCTCCCAAACTCTTCGTCTTCACCACCAGCGAGGTCTGGCCGGTGATCCGCGAATATGAGCGGACGACCACAGCGATCCTGAACGGCTATGTCCATCCGCGCGTGGCGGGTTATCTGACCGCGCTGGAGGAGGCGCTCGCCTCGCGCGGCGTGCCGGCCGCGCCGATGCTGACCAAGTCGAACGGCGGCATCATGAACGCCCCCACCGGCAAGCGCGCCTGCGTCAACATGCTGCTCTCGGGCACGGCGTCGGGCGTCATCGGCGCAGCCTGGCTGGCCGAGCAGGCCGGCGTCGGCAACGTGCTGACGCTCGACATCGGCGGCACCAGCGCCGACCTCGCGCTCATCATCGACGGTCAGCCGCAATTCGGCACCGGCGAGGTCGTCGGCGACTTCCCGCTCTTCCTCCCGAGCGTCTCCGTGACCTCGATCGGCAGCGGCGGCGGCTCGATCGCCTGGGCCGATGATTTCGGCGTGCTCAAGGTCGGCCCCGAGAGCGCCGGCTCGACGCCGGGGCCCGCCTGCTATGGGCGCGGCGGCACGCGCGCCACCGTCACCGACGCGATGGCCGCGAGCGGCTTCCTCGGCCACACCCCCCTCGCCTATGACCAGATCGGCATGGACCGCGCCCGCGCCGACGCGGTGATCGGCGATCTCGCCGGGCGTCTCGGCCAGACGCCCCAGGCCACCGCCGAGGCGATCATCGCGGTCGCGGTCTCCGAGATGTTCGTCGAGGTCAACAAGCTCGTCGCGCGCTATGGCGTCGATCTGCGCGATTTCACGCTGATGCCCTTCGGCGGCGCGGGGCCGATGCTCGGCTGCTTCCTGGCGCGCGAGCTCGGCATCCCGCGCGTTCTGGTGCCGCACCGGCCGGGCGTGGTCAGCGCGCTCGGCGGGCTCATCGCCGATGTGAAGGGCGACTTCATCCAGACCGTCTTCGCCGCGGCCGTGCCGGATGCGCTGCCGCTGCTGCGCGAGGCGCTGGCGAGGCTGAAGGCGGACGGGCTGGCCTGGATCCGGCAGGACCAGGGCTTCGACGGCCCCGTGGTCGAAACCTTGAGCGCCGACATGCGCTATCACGGCCAGTCCTTCGAGATCGAGGTGCCGCTCGATGAGGCCTGGCTGCACGACGGCGACCTCGCCGCCATGACCGCCGCCTTCCACAGCCAGCATCTCGCCATCTACGACTTCAACGACCTCAGTGCCGAGGTGCAGATCGTCAATCTGCGCCTGGTCGTCAGCGGCGCGACGCCACGTCCCCGCCCCGCACCGGCGGCGGACCAGCCGGCGGCGATGGCGACGCCGGCGCGTCGGATCGAGGTCTGGCTCGACGGCGCCACCCGCGAGGTCGATCTCCATCACCGCGATGCCCTGCGCAACGGCCACCGCTTTTCAGGGCCGGCCGTCGTCGCCCAGCAGGACACGACGATCTGCATCCCCGAGGGCTTCGACGCGGAGGTCGATGCCCGCCTCAATCTCCACCTCATCCTGCGCAGCGAGGCCTGATCATGGTCGACAAGATCACCTTGCAGGTTCTGGCGAACCACTGCCGGGCGGCGGCCGAGAACATGGCCTACACGCTCTACCGCACGGCCCACTCGACCTTCGTCAAGGAGACCGAGGACTTCACCGTGATGGTGATGGACAGGACCGGCCGCGTCGTCGCCGTGCCCATGGATCTGGGCGCGACCTGGTATCCGGGCATGAACTACAACCGCGCGATCGACCTCGTCGACGAGTACCGGCCCGGCGACATCGCCTTCACCAACGATCCCTATAGCGGCTATCTCGCCACCCACGCGCCCGACACGCATCTGTGGAAGCCGATCTTCCACGAGGGCGAGATCGTCTGTTTCGTCGGCGGCCATGTCCACAACACCGACATGGGCGGCGCGGTGCCGGCCTCGCTCTCCCGCTCGCTGACGGAGATCCACCAGGAGGGCATCCGCTTCCCGCCGATGACGCTGATGCGCGACGGCGCCTTCGACGAGACGATCCTGCGGATCATGACGATGAACGTCCGCAAGCCCGCCCTCAACATGGGCGACCTGAAGGCACTCGCCGGCGCGCTCAACACCGGCGAGCGCAAGATCCTGGCGATGGTCAAGAAATTCGGCGCCAAGGGCTTCATGGACGGCCTCGACGGGCTGATGGACTATGCCGAGCATCAGGCCCGCGACATCCTGCGCGGGAGGCCGGACGGCGAATATGTCTTCGCCGACTATGCCGACGAGGACGGCGTCGACGGAAATCCCTGCCGGCTGAAGCTGACGCTGACCATCAAGGGCGACGAGGCGATCCTCGACTTCACTGGCTCGGACCCGCAGCTCGGCTCCTCGCTCAATGTGCCCACAGGCTCCGACCCGCGCCACACCCTGCTGCTCGTCGGCGTCTATTACGTCCTCTACACGCTCAACCCGCAGATTCTGCTCAACTCTGGCCTGACCCGGCCCTTCACCTGCATCGCGCCCGAAGGCACGGTGCTGAACCCGACCTTCCCGGCCGCCGTCGGCATGCGCAGCCTGACTTGTGCCAGGCTGCGCAGCCTGGTCTTCGGAGCCTTCAGCCTCGCCGTGCCCGAGCGCATGCCCGCCGCCCCGGCGGGCTCCAGCTCGATCGTCAACGTCATGACCACCGACGAGCGCACCCATCGCAGCGTCATCGCCGCGATCAATCCGGTCGTCGGCGGCGGCGGCGGCATGCCCCATCGCGACGGCACCAACGGCTCGGGCGCGGATGCCGCTTATCTCAAGAACACGCCGATCGAGATCACCGAGACCGAGGTGCCGATCCAGTTCACCCGCTACGGCCTGCTGCCGGATTCGGGCGGCCCCGGCCGCTGGCGCGGCGGGCTCGCCACCGTGATGGAGTTCAAGGTCTTCTCGCCGAATTCGCGCATCACCGTGCGCAACCGCGACCGCTCGATCTTCCGGCCCTGGGGCACGCTCGGCGGGCTCTCGGCTGAAACCTCGAATTTCATCATCAACCCTGGCGCGGCCGGCGAGCGCATCCTCGGCAACACCGACATCGCCATCGCCGAGCCCGGCGACGTCATCCACATCCATTCGCCGGGCGGCGGCGGGCGCGGCTCGCCGCTTGAGCGCGAGCCGGAGCGGGTGCGGCTCGATGTCGAGCGCGGCTATGTCGGGGTGGCGGCGGCCAAGGCGCGCTACGGCGTGGTGATCACCGACGGTGTCGTCGATGCCGAGGCGACGGCGGCCCTGCGCGCGACCATGCGCAAGGACGTCCACACGACCCATTTCCATTTCGGCCCCGAGCGCGATGCCTTCGAGCGCCTCTGGACGGCGCGCAACTACGACGCCCTGACGCGGCTGCTCGCGGCCCTGCCGGTCCATTGGCGCTTCTTCGTCAAGACCAAGCTCTTCGCCGCGATGCGCGAGGCGGAGAATGGCGGAGATGTCGCAACAGCCTTCACCGCCGTGCGGCGCGACTACCCGCAGGTGCCGGAGGTCGTCTGAGCCGCACCGTCATTGCGAGCGCAGCGAAGCAATCCAGGAGCCGCCGAGCGAACGCGTCTGGATTGCTTCGCTGCGCTCGCAATGACGCGGAAAGGCCGCGCCAGACTCCTGACCGTTACGACAGGCTCACGGGGTCGCCAGCCCGAATCTCGCCCGGCACGACCACATCGCAATAGATCCCGAAATTGCGCCCGTAGCGCTTCACCACCGTCCGCAGCAGCTCGACGTCGAGCGGCAGCCCCTCCTGTTCGAGGGTGATGAAGCCGCAGCGCCCGCAGGGCTCGCGCCCCTGCAGCACGACGTCGCCGATGCGGATATCCCGGCCGATCCAGCCCTGTTCCGGCATGGCTTCAGCCTCATCGGGCCAGTCGACGACGAGGCTGGGGCGGAAGCGGCGTTCGTCGATCACGCTTTCGGGATGATCGCGCCCGAGGCTGCGCATGGCGGCCGTGGTGACGATGTGGAGCGGTGCATGCTCGTAGCGCGGCCGAAAGCCCTCGCCGGGAACGGGATCGAAGGGCTTCAGCAACGGCCGGAACCCGAACATCGCCGACAGCGCCTCGATCGTTTCCGGGTCGTCAGGCGCCGCCCAGCTCTCGCCATCGGCGGAAATCGCGACGCCCGCGCCGGTAAAGCGGGCATGGCCGCGCGGCACCTCGATGAAGTGCTTCTCGCGGCCCGGCGAGGCGATCCGCCCCGTCTGTGCGTCGAGCAGCCCCCAGATGCGGTCACCCGAAATGCCCGAGGGGCCGAGCGGCGCCCGCTCCAGCCGCTCCCCGCCCATCGAACTGACCGGATAGCGCCAGAGCGACGCGACCGATCCCGTCACGGCAATCCCCGTCACGGCAGGTCCATGCGCGGGTCGAGTGCGTCGCGCAGGCCGTCGCCGACGAAGTTGAAGCTCGTCACCGCCAGCGTGATCGCCGCGCCGGGGATGATGGCGAGCCAGGGCGCGCTCGTGAGGTAGCTCTGCGCGTTCTCCAGCATGTTGCCCCAGCTCGGCGTCGGCGGCTGGATGCCGTAGCCGAGGAAGGAGATGTAGCTCTCGGCCAGGATCGCATGGGCGACGTTCAGCGTGGCCGCGACCACGATCGGAGCGATCGCATTGGGCAGGAGTTCGCGCACCATGATGCGCATGTTGCTCGAGCCCATCGCCACCGCGGCCTGCGCGAATTCCCGCGTCCGCAGCGAACGGATCTGGGCTTCGACGACGCGCGCGACCTCCATCCAGGAGGTCATCGCGATCAGCATCACGATCGACGGCACCGAGGGCTGGATCAGCGCCGAGATCGCCAGCAGCAGGAAGATCGTCGGGAAGCACAGCATCGCGTCGACGAAGCGCATCAGCGCCGCCCCGATCACGCCCTCATAGAAGCCCGCAGCCACGCCGACCGCGATGCCGATGCCCATCGCCAGCACCATCGCGCAGAAGCCGACGGCCAGCGAGATCCGCCCCGCCATCAGGAGTCGGGCGAGGACGTCGCGCCCGAGCGGATCGGTGCCGAGGACATGCGACCCCGCGAAGGGCGGCGCGAAGCGCTGGCGGATGTCGATGAAGGTGTCGCTGTAGGGCAGGAGCCACGGCCCGATCACGCAGGCGAGCGTCATCAGGATGATCGTCACGGCCCCGAAGACCGCGAGCTTGTGGCGCCGGAAGCGGCGCATGCCGCGCCCGTTCCAGAAACCCTCCGCGCGGATGGGGAGGGCATCGAGGGTCGGCTCGAGGCTCATCGGCCGCTCCTCGCAATGCGGGGATCGGCGACGCCGTAGAGCAGGTCGGCGAGCAGGCTGCCGAGCAGCACCATCACGGCGGTGAACATCAGGATGCCCATCACCACCGGATAGTCGCGGTAGCTGATCGAATCGAGGAAGAGCCGTCCCATGCCGGGCCAGGTGAACACGGTCTCGGTGACGAGTGCGCCCGACAGTAGCGAGGGCACGTGCAGCCCGGTGATCGTGATCATCGGCAACAGCGCGTTGCGCAGCACATGCGTCATCAGGATGCGCCGCTCCGGCACGCCCTTGGCCCGCGCCGTGCGGACGAAATCCTGGTTGATCACGTCGAGCATCGAGGAGCGCATGTAGCGGCTCCAGACGGCGGTCGAGACCAGCGCCAGCACGATGCAGGGCCCGACCAGATGATGCAGCCGGTTCAGGAATGAGCCGTCGCCGATGGTGAAGCGGTTGCCCGAGGGCAGCCAGCCGAGCCCGACCGAGAAGACATAGATCACGACGAGCCCGAACCAGAAGGTCGGGATCGACAGCGCGATCATCGTGCCGATCGTGGCGATGCTGTCGAACAGCGAATAGCGCTTCACCGCGCCGATGATGCCGATCCAGGCGCCGATCAGCATGGCGAGCAGGGTGGACGAGACCATCAGTTCGAGCGTCGGCCCGAGATGGCCGGCGATGATGTGCAGCACCGGCTGCTGGTCGCGATAGGAGCGCCCCCAGTCGCCGCTCAGCATGCGCCAGAGCCACTCGGCATACTGAACCGGCAGGGGCCGGTTCAGTCCCAGTTGCTCGGCGATCCGGTCGAGATCGGCCTGGGTCATGTCGCCGCCTTCGGCGAATTGCGACATCGGCCCACCCGGAGCCAGATGCAGGATCGCGAAGCCGATCATCGAGACGATGAACAGCAGAAGGATGGCCTGCATCAGCCTCTGCAGAAGGAACCCGCTCATAGCGAAAACGAACTCATGGCGCGTCGGTCCGGGCGGGTGCGCGTCATGGTCTCAGCGCGCCCAGTACCAGCTGCCCATGTTCCAGGTGTTCTGGCGGGCATTGACGTTGGGTTCGTAGCCGATCAGCCCCTCCTTGTAGCCCTCGACCGGCGCGTACTGGTAGATCGGCAGGATCGGCAGCTCCTCGCGCACCAGTTCCTGCAGCTTGAAGTAGATCTCCTTGCGCTTGGCCTGGTCGAAGGTTTCCTGGCCGGCCTTCATCAGCTTGTCGGCCTCGGCGTTCTGCCACTGCATCTGGTTGGCGCCGGCGCCGCTCTTGGCGGGAATCGCGTCCGAACCGAAGCGGTGCGCCGGATCGGGGTCGATCACGGTGCGGAAGGCGGTGCCGACGATCAGCGAGTCGAATTTGGAGCGGGTGTAGAACTCGCCCCAGATCACCGCCGCCGGCATGTTGTTGATCGTCATCTTGACGCCGACCTGGGCCCAGTCCTGCATCATCAGCTGCTGGCACTGTTCGCGCAGGGCCGCGCCCGTCGTGGTGGACACCGCGAATTCCAGCGGAACGCCGTTCTTCATGCGCGTGCCCGAGCCGGAGCGCTTCCAGCCAGCGTCGTCGAGGATCTTGTTGGCTAGCGCGAGATCGTAGGTCTGCTTCGGCAGGTTCGGATTGTAGGCCCAGGATTCCTGCGGCGCGAAGGATTCGGTCGGAATGTGCAGGCCGTAATAGATGATATCGATGATCGCCTGCTTGTTGATCGAGGCGTAGAGCGCCTGGCGCACCGCCTTCTCCTTCAGCACCGGATGCTCGAGGTTCGGCATCAGGATCTCGAGCGAGGCGCTCGGGATCTTCACGACCTTGCGGCCCGGCAGCTTCACCGCCTCGGCATAGAAATTGGCCGGAATGCCCGTGCCGATGATCAGGTCGACCTGCCCGGTGCGGAACTGGGCGTAAAGCGCGGTGCGGTCGGGGACATATTTCAGCACGGCGCGCTCCAGATACGGGCCCTTGCCGTGGAACTTCTCATTGGCGACCAGCTGGATGTTGTCGCCGGGCGTGCGCGTGCCCCATTTGAACGGGCCGGTGCCCACCGGCGCGCCGTTGAAGGGCGCCGTATTGGGGTCGGCCGCCTTTTCCAGAATGTGCTTGGGCACGATGTAGGTGTTGGAAAGCAGCGCGAGATAGGGCGCATAGGCCTTCTCCATCCGCCAGGAGATCTCCCGCGGTCCGGTGACCTTGATGTCCTTGACCAGCGCATGGCCGACGCGGGTGCGGCTCTTGAAGCCCGGCGCGACGATCAGTTCGAGCGTGTACTTCACGTCCTCGGCAGTGAAGGGCGTGCCGTCATGCCAGGTCACGCCGTCGCGCAGCTTGACCTTCCAGGCCAGGCCGCCCTCCGAGATGCCGCCATTGGCCTCGCTGGGAATCTCGACGGCGAGGTCGGGGATCAGGTTGCCCTGGGGATCGGCCACCCAGAGCGTGTTGAAGATCTGCATCCAGACCGTCTCGTCGACCTCGATGCCCGGCATCAGCGGGTTGAAGGCGGTCGGCTCCTGCGACAGGCCGACGACGACCTGTCCCGTCGGCTTGGCCGGCGGCGGCGGCGCGGGCTTGGTCTGGGCGCGGGCGCTGCCCACGCCCGAGGCAGCGAGGAGACCGCCAGCCCCGAGCGCGAGCAGATCGCGGCGGTGAATAGCGGGCATCGGGAAAGCGGACGTCACGCTGCCGTCGGAATTCTTTGTCATCGGAAACCCCTCGTTATGAGCGATGAGCTGCCTTTGCGGCAGGCACTCGCGGTTGGCCGATTGTCGGCCTTCCCTTCAGGCTAGGCGGCACGCGCGGTATCGAACACCGATCGCCTCGGGCAGGTGCACAGATTATGCCGTTTGACGGCTCGCCTTTGGCATAGGCTTCTGTCGGGATGCGGTGCTATCGAGGCCCCGTTTCCGGTTTCTGCCGAAGGACTGCCGCAGCCATGTCGCCCCCGGTCACCCGCATCCACAGCGACGAAACGCTGCCTCTTTCCGCCGATGTCGTGGTCATCGGCGGCGGCGTCGCCGGCATCACCACGGCCTATCATCTCGCGAAGAAGGGGCACTCCGTCGCCGTCGTCGAGAAAGGCTATGTCGCCGGCGAACAGTCGAGCCGGAACTGGGGCTGGTGCCGCCAGCAGAACCGGGACCTGCGCGAACTCCCCCTCGCCCAGCGCGCGCTCGAAATGTGGAAGGGCATGAACGAGGAGCTCGGCGCCGAGACCGGCTTCCGCCACACCGGCCTCGTCTATGTCACGACCAAGCCGTCTGACCTCGCCGCCTGGTCGGGCTGGATCGACAAGGCCCGCGAGATGCAGATGCACAGCCGCGTGCTTTCCGCCGCCGAGGCCAAGGAGATGTCGCCGGGCTCGACCGAAAACTGGATCGGCGGCGTGCATTCCCCCAGTGACGGCAAGGCCGAGCCCGCGCTCGCCGTCCCGGCCTTCGCGGAAGCCGCGCGCAAGCTCGGCGTCACCATCCACCAGGACTGCGCGGCACGCGGCCTCGAAACCACGGCAGGGCGTGTCTCGGCGGTCGTCACCGAGAAGGGCACGATCAGGACCAGCAGCGTGCTCGTCGCCGGCGGCGTCTGGACGTCGATGTTCTGCCGCCATCACGGCATCGACATGCCGATGGCGGGCGTCCAGTCGACCTCCTTCTTCACCGCCCCCATCGACGGCCCTGACATCACGCAGGGCGGCATCTCGACGCCGGACGTCACCTTCCGCCGCCGGCTCGATGGCGGCTACACCATCGGCATCAGCGGCCGCGGCTTGCTGCGGCTGAGTCCGCAGGGGATGATGTATGCCAGGCCGTTCTGGCGCACCTTCAAGAAGCGCCACCAGCTCCTGACGATCACCGCGGACAAGACTTTCTTCGCCGGGCCGGAAGCGCTGATGCGCTGGAGCAACGACAGCGTCTCGCCCTTCGAGCGGATGCGCACCTTCGATCCGCCGCCGCAGGAGAAGCTGATCTCGTTCGCGCTGAAGCGCATTGCCGAAATCTATCCGCAGCTCGCCAACGTGAAGATCGTCCAGAAATACGGCGGGCTGATCGATTTCACGCCCGACTGGGTGCCGGTGATCTCTCCCATCGACAAGCTGCCCGGCCTCTATGTCTCGGCCGGCTTCAGCGGCCACGGCTTCGGCGTCGGCCCGGCAGCGGGCAAGCTCGCGGCCGATCTCATCGCCGGCGACGCCCCCATCGTCGATCCCCACCCCTATCGCTACAGCCGCCTCGTCGACGGCACCGATCTGGGCGAACCCGGGCTGATGTGAGCGGGCGGCGGACTGTGCCGGTCGTCACCCTCAGCCCTCATCCTGAGGAGCGCTCCGCAGGAGCGCGTCTCGAAGGATGGTCCAGATGGGTCCGAAGCCTCATGGAGCATCCTTCGAGACGCCGCTCCGCGGCTCCTCAGGATGAGGTTGAGGGTGGACTTTGCACAAAGCTCCCGCCCCAACGTCTTCCCCCTATCGAACGCCGCCGCTAAGCGAAAAGCCTCGAGTTCCACCGGAGAGACGATCATGCTGCGGACCGTGCAAGGCTGCGCCGAGGCCCTCGCGAGCGGCGCCACGACCGCGCGCGCCCTCGTCGAGGACTGCCTGGCGACGATCGCCGATCCGGCAGGCGAAGGCGCCCGCGCCTTCATCTCCGTTTCAGCCGAAGCCGCTCGGGCCTCGGCCGACGCCCATGACGCCCTGCGCCGGGCCGGGCGCGCGCCCTCGCCCTATGCCGGCATCCCCTTCGCGGTGAAAGATCTGTTCGACGTCGCCGGCGAGGTCACGACGGCGGGTTCGCGCGCGCTCGCCGGCGCCGCCCCGGCTGGGGCCCACGCCCCGACGATTGCGCGCATGCTGGCCGCGGGCTTCATCCCCGTCGGCCGCACCAACATGACCGAGTTCGCCTATTCCGGCATCGGCGCCAACCCGCATTACGGCACGCCGCTCAGCCCCTGGGACAGGGCTTCCGCGCGCATCCCCGGCGGTTCCTCCTCCGGCTCGGCGGTGGCGGTCGCGGACGGCATGGCGGTCGTCGCGCTCGGCAGCGACACCGGCGGCTCCTGCCGCATCCCCGCCGCGCTCTGCGGCATCGTCGGCTACAAGCCGACCGCCCGGCGTGTACCCCTCGACGGGGTCGTGCCGCTCTCGGGCAGCCTCGATTCGCTCGGGCCGCTCGGCGCCAGCGTCGCCTGCTGCGCGATCGTCGATGCGCTTCTTGCCGGAGAGACCCCTGCCCTGCCGAAGGCGCGCCCGCTCGCGGGCCTGCGGCTGGCCATTCCCCGCGAGATCATGCGCGACGGCATGGACTCGACCGTCACTGCTGCCTTCGACCGCGCAGTCGCGACGCTGTCCGCGCAGGGCGCGCGGATCACGGAGGTCTCGTTCTCGCCCCTGCTCGACATCGCCCCTGCAATGACCCGCGGCGGCTTCACCGGCCCGGAATCCTATGACTGGCATCGTGATCTTCTGGCCGCGAAGGGCGCGCTCTACGATCCGCGCGTGCGCAGCCGCATCGAGGCCGGCGCGACCATGACGGCGGCCGACTATGTCGCCCTGACCGCGGCACGCCGTCGCATCGTCGCGGCGATGGACGCGCTGACCGCCCCCTTCGACGCGCTGCTGATGCCGACCTGCCCGATCGTGGCCCCGCGGATCGCGGAGCTGGCCGAGGACGCGGAATACTACCGTCTCAACGCGCTTCTGCTGCGCAATCCGAGCCTCGGCAACTTCCTCGACCGCTGCGCCATCAGCCTGCCCTGCAACCGCCCCGGCGAGGCCCCCGTCGGCCTGATGCTGATGGGGGAGACCGGCGGCGACGCGTCGCTCTTCGCGGTCGCGTCCGCCGTCGAGGCCGCGCTGTCGGCGTGATGCGAAAATGATCCAAGGCAGCCGCGCCAAACGTCGCTAGAGGTCCGGCCAGGATCTGCCGGAGACCTGCCATGAGCCCCACGATCAAGCCCGTCGCCAGCGACGGCGCCCTGCCCGCGCAGGCTGATGTCGTCGTCATCGGCGGTGGTATTGTCGGCGCGGCGGCAGCCTATTTCCTGGCCAAGCGTGGCCGCTCGGTGGCGCTCGTCGAGAAGGGCGTCGTCGGCGGGGAGCAGTCGAGCCGCAACTGGGGCTGGTGCCGCCAGCAGAACCGCGATGCCCGCGAATTGCCGCTCGCGATCCGCTCCATGGAGCTGTGGGACGCACTTGCCGCCGAGATCGGCGAAGATCTTGGCTTCCGCCGCTGCGGGCTGGTCTACACCACCAATGATGCCGCGCAGATCGCGCAATGGGAACGCTGGCGCGAAACGGCGACGCAGTTCGGCGTCGAGACGCGGATGCTGACCGGGCCGGAAGCCTCCGCCATGACGGCGGGCACCGGCCGCAACTGGCTCGGCGGTGTGCATTCCGTGACCGACGGCAAGGCCGAGCCGGCGCTCGCCGCGCCGATTCTGGCGCTGGGCGCCCGCCAGCACGGCGCGACGATCCATCAGGGCTGCGCCGCGCGCGGGCTCGACGTGACCAACGGCACCGTCACCGGCGTCGTGACCGAGACAGGCACGATCCGCACCCAGTCGGTCATCCTGGCGGGCGGCGCCTGGGCCTCGGGCTTCTGCCGCCATCACGGCGTCGTCTTCCCCCAGGCCAGCATCCGCGCCACCAGCCTGCGCACGGAGGTCGCGCCGGCCTGGCTGGAGGCCTTCTACACCCCCGAAATCGCCCTGACGCGACGGCTCGACGGCAGCTACACCATCGCCATCAGCGGCAAGGGCACGCTCGAACTGACGCCACAGGGCATCCGCTTCGCCCGCCAGTTCATGCCGATGTTCGTCAAGCGGCTGAAGGCGGTGGAGTTCGGCATCGGCTCATCCTTCTTCAACGGCCCCGAAGCCCTGGGCAGCTGGACGCTCGACAAGGAAACCCCGTTCGAGCGAATCCGCGTGCTCGACCCCGCCCCCAGCCAGAAGGCGATCGCGACCCTGCTGGAGCGCGCCCATGCGCTGGTGCCGGCCCTGCGCGCCGTCCCTGTGCGCGAAAGCTGGGGCAGCTATATCGACTCGACGCCCGATGCCGTGCCGGTGATCTCGCCGACCGTGGGCCTGAAGGGCCTCGTCCTGGCCGCCGGCCTCAGCGGCCATGGCTTCGGGCTCGGCCCCGGCGCCGGCCATCTCGCCGCCGATTTCGCCACCGGCGACACCCCGATCGTCGACCCCCGCCCCTTCCGCCATGCCCGCCTCCTCGACGGGTCGCAGGGCGAGGTCGGCGAGTTCTGAAGCGCCCACCGGCGGCGTGGCAATCCATGCTGCCGATGCCCGATTGATCGGCAGATTCTTGGGCGGCCCGCCCGCAAATCCGCGCCCGCCCCTGCCCCCTGTCGCTAGTCTCGCCTCATCGGCGGCTGTGTCCGCCCCTTCGACAGAGCGAGTGCGGACCATGACCACCTGGCGGCCGAAATTCATCACCTTCGACTGCTACGGCACCCTGATCTATTTCGAGATGGGCCCCGCCGCGCGTCGCGTCTATGGCGCGCGCCTGTCGCCTGCGCAGATGGACGCCTTCGTCGAGGATTTCAGCAGCTATCGCCTCGATGAGGTGCTCGGCCCCTGGAAGCCCTATCAGGACGTCGTCCGCGACGCCGTCGCGCGCACCTGCAAGCTCCACGGCTTCGCCTATGATCCGGCCGACGCCCAGGCAATCATCGACGAGATCCCGACCTGGGGCCCGCATCCCGACGTGCCGGCCGGCCTCGCCAAGGTCGCGAAGGAAATCCCCCTCGTCATCCTCTCGAACTCGATGACCGACCTGATCCCACATTCGGTCGCCCGGCTCGGCGCGCCCTTCCATGCTGCCTACACGGCGCAGGAGGCCCAGGCCTACAAGCCCCGCATGCAGGCCTTCGAATACATGTTCGACCAGCTCGGCTGCGGGCCGCAGGACGTGATGCACTGCTCGTCCAGCTTCCGCTACGACCTGATGACGGCCCATGACATGAAGATCGGCCAGCGCGTCTTCGTCAATCGCGGCCACGAGCCGCCCAACCCCTATTACGGCTACAGCGAGATCAGCGGCATCGACGGGCTCCCCGGCCTCGTCGGGCTCTGAGGCGATGACCGATTTCGCGCCGGATTCGGTCACCTTTTCGACCGGCCACTACATCGGCGGCGAGGTCTTCCAGGCGGGCGAGCGGATCGACGTCGCCCGCCCTTCGGACGGCGCGACTTACGCCGATCTGCCGATCGCCGACGCCGACATCGTCGACCGCGCCGTCACCAATGCGACGAAGGCGGTCGCGGCGAGCGGCTGGGCGACGCAGCCGCCGCGCGAACGCGCCCGCGCCCTGCGCCGCTGGGCGGATCTGATCGAGGACCGCGCCGTCGAACTCGGCCGGCTCGAGGCTGTCGGCTCGACCCGGCCGATCGCGCAGGCTGTGACGGGCGACGTCGCCAGCGTCGCCGAGGGCATCCGCTTCTTCTCGGAATGGGCCGACAAGCTCGGCGGCGAGGTCGCGGCCACCCGCCAGGACCATCTCGGCCTGATCGTCTCGGAGCCCTATGGCGTCGTCGGCGCGATCACGCCCTGGAATTTCCCGCTCAGCATGGCCTCCTGGAAGGTCGGCCCGGCGCTGGCCGCCGGCAACGCCATCGTGCTGAAGCCCTCGGAGCTGACGCCCTTCTCGACCGCGCGGCTGGCGGAACTCGCCGTCGAGGCCGGCATCCCCGCCGGCATCTTCAACGTCGTCCAGGGCAATGGCGTCGTCACCGGCGATGCGCTCTCGCGCCATCCCGGGATCGCCAAGCTCTCCTTCACCGGCTCGACCCGCACCGGCATCGCCGTGATGAAGGCGGCCGCCGAAAGCGGCATCAAGCCGGTGACGCTGGAGCTCGGCGGCAAGAGCCCGCAACTCGTCTTCGCCGACGCCGATCTCGACAAGGCCGCCGCCTGCATCGCGGGTTCGCTTCTCGCCAATGCCGGCCAGGCCTGTGTCGCCGGTTCGCGGCTGATCGTCCAGCGTTCCGTGATGGACGAACTGGTGGCGCGGCTGCAGGCGAGGCTTGCCATCGTCGCTCCGGGCCCGACCTGGAAGGCCGCGACCGCCTACGCGCCGATCATCTCGGAAACGCAGGCCCGACGCATCGACGACATCCTCGCCCGCAGCCGGGTGCAGGGCGCGGAATGCCTGCTCGGCGGGGCGCGGATCGAGGGGTTTGGTGGCGCCTTCTACCAGCCGACCCTGCTCGCCGGCGTGACGGCGCAGACGGCGGCCGTGCGCGAGGAGATCTTCGGCCCGGTGCTGACGATCCAGGCCTTCGACGACGAGGCGGAGGGGCTGAGCCTCGCCGACCATCCCGAATACGGGCTCGCGGCCGGCGTCTACACCGCCGATCTCGGCCGCGGCCTGCGCGCCATGCGGGCGCTCAAGGCGGGCACGGTCTGGATCAACCGCTACAGCCGCACGCTCGACTTCATCCTGCCGACCGGCGGCTACAAGAGCTCAGGCATCGGCAAGGATCTCGGCCGCCAGGCGGTGGAGGCCAATCTGCGCCACAAGACGGTGCTGATCGACATCGGCGGGTGAGCTAGCGTCGGTGCACGCACGGCCCTCATCCTGAGGAGCCGTGAAGCGGCGTCTCGAAGGATGGTCCAGAGGGTTCGCGAGCCTCCTGAATCATCCTTCGAGACGCGGGCTTTCGCCCGCTCCTCAGGATGAGGGCTGAGGGTCGGCGGAACCGCTCAGTGCCGCCAGTCCTGATAGCGGTAATACATCCCGACGAAGGGCAGGAACCAGGGCGGGCCGAAATGGCCGGGCACCACCGGCCAGTCGAGCCCGGCGAGCGGGTTGGCCGCGGTTTCTCCACCCATCACCCGGGCCATGATCTTGCCCATATGGACCGACATCTGCGTGCCGTGGCCGCTATAGCCGGTCGCGTAGAACACGCCGTCGCGCTCACCGGCGCGCGGCAGCCGGTCGGCGGTCATGTCGACGAGCCCGCCCCAGCAATAATCGATCCGCGTCTGCGCGAGCTGCGGGAACAGCTCCAGCATCCGCGCCTTCAGGATGGCGCCGCTTTTGGCGTCGGAGGAGGGGCTCGACAGGGCGAAGCGCGCCCGCCCGCCGAAGATCAGGCGGTTGTCGGGCGTCAGCCGGAAATAGTTGCCGATGTTCATCGTCGTCGTCGCCGTGCGGCGCGTCGGCATGATCGAGGCGGCGAGATTGTCCGAGAGCGGCTCGGTCGCGATGATGAAGCTGCCGACCGGCACGATCCGCCGCCGCAGCCAGGCGAAAGGTCCCTGCCGCGAGGCGCCGGTCGCCAGCAGCACCTGCCTGGCTTCCAGCGACCCGAGCGTCGTGACGACGCGATGCGCCTGCCCGGCGATCCGCTGAAGCCCCGTCACCGCGGCTCCCTCATGAATCTGCGCTCCGGCTCGTGCCGCGGCCTCCGCCAGACCGACGCCGAAGCGGCCCATATGCATGTGCGCGCTGCGCGGGAAGACGAGCCCGCCATGGAAGCCCGAGGAGCCGATCTCGCTCTGGACATCGCGCGGCGCGACGACCTCGAGATCGGGCTCGACGGTGGACTTGAGCAGATCGGCGCTCTTCTGCAGCTTGGCGAAATGCCCTGGCTTGGCCGCGAGCTTGATCTTGCCGGTGCGGGTGAAGTCGCAGTCGATCGCCTCCTCCTTCACCAGCGCCTCGACCGTGTCGACGCCGTCGTCGAAGACACGATACAGCGCGCTCGCCCGCTCGATTCCGATCTGCGCGGCCAGCCCACCGAGATCATGCGCCAGGCCGTTGTTGCAATGCCCGCCATTGCGGCCCGAAGCCTCGCCGACGACGCGCCCGGCTTCGAGCACGGCCACCCGCGCACCCGCCTTCGCCAGGCTGCGCGCGGCCGACAGGCCGGTGAAGCCACCCCCGATCACCGCCACATCGACCTGGCCTTCGACCGGCTCCGTCGAGCCCGAAGTGAAGCGCGGCGCGGAGGCCAGCCAATAGGGTTCGAGCTTCATCGCGGATCGGCCTCGATCGGGAGCGGGCCCGGCCGGCGCCCGCGCGCAGGCGCGACGGGCCGCCGTACCGGGGCGGAGAACACGCAGCTTGCACGCCCCTAACCTGCTGTATTGTATGAATTATGCTATTCCCGAGCGGCCTCGGCGGCCCTATGATCGGTGACTTCCCGTGAGGCACAGGCCTTGGCTTACAGAACGGCAAAGCGCCGGCTCGGCTACGAGATCGCCATCCGGCCGATGGTGGAGGCCGATCTCGACCAGTTGCATCAGCTCTCGATCGGCGTCGGCTGGCCGCATCGCCCCGAGGACTGGCGCCTCGTCATCGGGCTCGGCCACGGCGTCGTGGCCTGCGACGCGATCGGCCGGGTGCTGGGATCGGCGATGTGGTGGCCCTTCGGCGAGAGCTTCGCAACCGTCGGCATGGTGATCACCTCCCCGCGCCTGCAGGCGCAAGGAGCCGGCCGCGAACTGATGGACATGATCTTCGCGCAGACTGGCTCGCGCGACCTGCGCCTGAGCTCGACCAAGGCCGGCTACAGGCTCTACCGCTCGCTCGGCTTCGAGCCGGTCGGCCGGATCTTCCAGCATCAGGGACGCACCGTGGCGCTGCCGGCCCCGGCTGCGGCCATGCCAGGTGTCAGACCCGTGATGTCTGCGGACCTCGAGGCGCTCGCGCGCCTCGATGCCAGCGCCTATGGCGCCGACCGCAGCCACGTCATCGCGGCGCTGCTGGCGCATTCGGTGGGAACGGTCGTCGAGCGCAACGGTGAGATCGCGGGTTTTTCGCTCTGCCGCCCCTTCGGACGCGGCCATGTCGTGGGCCCCATCGTGGCGGAGGACGACGACATGGCGGTCGCGCTGGTCGCTCCGCATGTCGAAGCGCATCAGGGCAGCTTCCTGCGCGTCGATACCGCGCAGGAGCAGGGCCGCTTTGGCGCCTTCCTGGAATCCTGCGGCATGACGATCTTCGATTCGGTGACGCCGATGATCCGGGGAAACAACCACGTCGCCAGCGGCGCCGCGCGGACCTTCGGACTGATCAATCAGGCACTGGGTTAGGGCACCCAACCGGGCAAGGCCGCAGCCTGCTTCACCCAGTCAGCCATCTGAGCCTCGTCAAGCCGGTCGTTCTCGTAGATGTCGATTCAACGCGCTTCCCCGCTGCGCGCCGTGCCGCCGGGCGGACGTGGATCCAGCAACAGACCCTGCAGGAATGTCACCTTCACATAGCGGGTCAAGACGTGGAATGACAGGAACCAGCCGCCGCCCTCGACCGCGTAGAATGGCGAGTTCCAGCGCACCGCCTTGCGCAGGTCGGGAACGCTCCGCACCACCAGCGCGTCGAGCCGTTTGCCTAGATCGCTCTTCCAGCCCGGCATGGCAACGATATAGGCCTGCACCGGCGCATCGCCATCGGCCTTTGCGATCTGCGGGTTGCCGCCGGAAAGAAGGACCGGCTTCGCATTTGGACTTGCCATTTCCGCCTCGGCTCTGCGCTTCTGCATGGCTTCGTTAATCAGATGTCGAACAGAACCGGCAGCGGATACCCCGGCTTCTGGATCGGCGACTTGATCACGACATAGCTGAAATATTTGGAGATGCCGATGTTGCGATCGAGCAGGGTCTCGATCAGCGACTGGTAATGCGTCAGCCCGCGCGTGACGAACTTGACGAGATAGTCGTAGCCGCCGCTGACCATATGGCATTCCACCACCTCGTCGACGCGGCGCAGAGCCGTCTCGAACCGGATGAAATACTCCTTGGTGTGGTCGGCCAGCGTCACCTCGGTGAACACGGTGATCGTCTCGCCGAGCTTCTGCAGGTTGATCGTCGCGCCATAGCCGGAGATGAACCCCGCCTGCTCCAGCCGCTTGACGCGCAGCAGGCAGGGGCTCGGCGAAAGGCCGACCGCATCGGCCAGATTGACGTTGGTGATCCGGCTGTTGTTCTGCAGCTCGATCAGGATTTTCATGTCGATGCGGTCGAGCCGCACGCCCGGTGTCACGACGAAAGCCTCACCCCCACCCCGGCGCGCAGCCCCTCGCGGAGCCGCCGCCGTCGCGTCAACCTAGACTGTCGGCGCCTCCGGGCAAAGCAAGGATCGCGCCGCCTTCACGCGGCCTTTGCGGGCGCCAGAGCCGCCTGCACTTCGGGCAGCGCCAGCATGTCATCGAGTGTCTGGCGCAGGCGCGAGACGATCAGGTCGATCTCGCTCTCGCTGCAGCAGAGCGGCGGGGCGAGCCCGATGATGTCGTCGGCGAAGGCGCGGAAGATCACGCCATTGGCATAGCCGCGGGCGAAGAGATGGTCGGCCAGCTTGACGCTGCGCGGCAGCTTTTCCTTGCTCGCCTTGTCGGCGACGAGCTCGATCCCGGCCAGAAGCCCGCGCGCCCGCACTTCGCCGACCAGCGGATGATCGGCCAGAGTGGCGAGCTTCTTTTCGAAATAGGCGCCGACACGCTGGCCATTGGCCAGGATGCCGCCCTCGTCATAGAGCCGGAGCACTTCGAGCGCGACCGCAGCCGAAACCGGATGGCCGGAATAGGTCTGACCATGGCCGACCGGCCCGCCCTCGGGCGCATTGTCCTTGATGCCGCGATAGATTTTTTCGCCGATCGCCAGCGCGCCCAGCGGCGCATAGCCCGAGGTCAGTCCCTTGGCCATCGTCATCAGATCGGGCACGACGCCCTCACCCTCGCAAGCGAACATCGGGCCCGTGCGGCCGAAGCCGGTGATGACCTCGTCGGCGAGGAAGAGGATGTCGAGCTCAGTGGCCGTGTCGCGCATCGCCTTGAGCCAGCCCTTCGGCGGCACGATCACGCCACCCGAGCCCACCACCGGCTCGCAGAAGAAGGCGGCGACATTCTCCGCGCCCAGTTCCGCGACCTTGGCGCGCAGCGAGGCGACGCTGGCCGCGATCACCGCGGCGTCGTCGGAGCCGGTAGGATTGCGATAGGCGTAAGGTGCCGCGACATAATGCCGGACATGGGCCGGGAAGTCGAAATTCGCATGGAAGGCCGGCAGCGCCGTGACGCCGGCCCCGGTCGAGCTCGAGCCGTGATAGCCGCGCTCCAGCGAGAGGATCGCCTTCTTCGTCGGCCGGCCGGTGACGTTGTAGTAGAACTGGATCAGCCGCAGCGCCCCGTCGATCGCATCCGAGCCGCCGAGCGAGAAATAGATGTGGTTGAGGTCGCCCGGCAGAAGCTCTGCCAGCTTGGCGGCCAGCCGGATCGTGGGCTCGCTGCCGAAGGAGAAATAGCCGGTGGCATAAGGCAGCTCGCGCATCTGCGCGGCCGCGGCCTCGACGATGCTCTCATGCCCGTAGCCGACATTGACGCACCACAGCCCGGCGAAACCGTCGATCAACTCATGCCCTTCCGCATCCGTGATGAAGGCGCCCTTGGCCGATTTCATGATGGTGACGCCGCGCTTCTCGTGTCCGGCCCAGTTGGCGACCGGGTGGACCCAGTGAAGGCGGTCGAGCGCTTCGAGCGAATTGACGGTCATGGCGGGCTCCTGCGGCGCAGATCGGTGTTGGTTCGAGACGGTTCAGGCGGCGCTCTGGAGCGAGGTCTCGGGCCCCGGTCGCCGGCGCGGCATTCCGCCCATCTCGCGCAGATAGCGCCCGGGCGTGATGCCGCAGATATTCTTGAAATGGCGCGAGAAATGGCTCTGGTCGAAGAACCCGGCCTCGGACGCCGCCAGCGCCATCGGCACCCCGTCGCGCAGCAGCCGCTTCGCATAGCCGATCCGGCGGTGGCAGATATAGCGATGCGGCGTCAGCCCGACCTGGCGCCGGAACACCGTCACGAAACGACAGACGCTGAGGCCCGCCAGCGACGCGAGATCCTCGAGATAGATCGCATCGGTGAAATGACGTTCGATATGACGCAGCGCGCGCCGGATGCCGTGGCTGGCGGGCAGCGCGGACATCGTCATCGCGTTCTCGTGCAGGGCGGGCTCGACCGGGGCTGGCTCGTGCATGGACCTTTTCGACCTCCGCGGACGGATCACCATCCTGCGCAGAGGTTAGAACGGGCCGGAAAGCCGTCGGCACGGCCTTCGGCCTCCATGGCGACACGACCTGCCCATTTCGCCGGTCCCGGCGGCAGATCGTGCTTTGCCTATGGGAAGGTCCCGCCGAAGTCAGTAGCCGCGCTGGCGGTCGACCGCCCCGAGCAGCGGCTCGCCCGCCTTGTGGCGGCGCAGGTTTTCCAGCACGAGGTCCACCGCCGTCTCGGGCTGCGTCATGCTGGCGATATGCGGGGTCAGCAGCACGCGCGGATGGCGCCAGAGCGGGTGGCCGGGCGTCAGCGGCTCGGGCGTGCAGACGTCGAGCACCGCGGCCGAGATCTGGCCGCTCTCGAGCGCTGCCAACAACGCCTCCTGATCGAGATGCCCGCCGCGGCCGACATTGACGAGCCGCGCGCCCTTCGGCAGTTGCGCGAAGAGTTCCGCGCCGAGCATGCCGCGTGTCTCTTCCGTCAGCGGCAGCAGGCAGACGAGGATGTCGGTCCGGCCCAGGAAATCCGGCAGGCTCTCCGTGCCCGCAAAGCAGGTCACGCCCTCGATCTCGCGCCCGGAGCGGCTCCAGCCCGCGACCTGGAAGCCGAGCGTGCGCAGCATGCGGCAGCAGGCCTCGCCGAGCATGCCCAGCCCGAGCACGCCGACCCGCCGCGTCGCAGCGGGGCGCACGCGGATCTGCTGCCAGATCTCGGCGCGCTGCTGGCCGACATAGTCGATCAGGTCGCGATGCAGGCCGAGCACGGCCATCGAGACATACTCGACCATGCCGTCGACGATGCCGGTCTCGACCATGCGCGCCACCGGCAGGTCCGGCGGCAATTTCGACAGGTCGAGATGATCGACCCCGGCGCCCGACGACATCAGCAGTTCGAGATTGGGAAAGCGCTCGGCCAGATCGTCCGGCGGCATCCAGGCGACGAAATAGCGGATCTCCGTGGGGTCGCCGATGTCGGGCCAGATCCGGAAGGAGAGGTCCGGCGCCTTCTCGGCAAGGATCTTCGCCCATTCGGCGCCGCGCGCGGGGTCTGACTTGTAGAGCAGTGCCATCGTCTTCCCTTCAGCCCAGCGCCTGGCTGGCGAGCGTGTAGCGGCTGACCGGGCCCGCAGGCCGGGGCAGGTTGCCGCGCACCATGCTGTTGACGCCATCGACTGGCTTCAGGCCAGCCCCCGTCAGCAGATCGACGAGCGGCGAGCCGTCCTCGACATCCACCCGCACAAACTGCCCCTGCCGCGCCTGCAAACCATGCGCCAACAGCGCCCGCGCATCCGCGAGGTCCGCGGCCACCACGGGCCCGATTACGAGGCCCCGACCGAAGCGGCGCACCATGCTGAAGCCTGCGGCCTCGCCGCCGCGCATCAGCACGGTCCCCTCGCCCGCCTCCAGCACCGCCCGCAGCAGCGGCCCGCGCGGCAGGCCGGTGGCCGCCTGGTCGAGTTGTTCCAGCACTGGCAGATCGACGAGCGTAGCTGGGCGGAGCGTGGCGCTACCGGCGAGAACGGGCACCGGAACGGTCGTGACCTCGCCGTGATACTGGCGGATCGCCCCGCAGAGGACGAAGCCGAGCTTTTCATAGAGCGGTTGGCCGGCGACAGTGGCGTTCAACAATAGCGATCGCCCTTCGGTCTGGGCGAGCAGGGCCTGCATCAGCCGCCGCCCGAGGCCGCCGCCCTGATGCTCCGGCGAGACGATGATCATGCCGAGCGTCGCATGATGCTCGCCATAGGGCCACCACAGCGCGGTCGACACAACCTCTTCGCCGACCGTCGCGACGACGCCGCGACCGAGCCCGATCGCCATCGCCCAGTCCTCGACGCGGTGCGGCCAGCCCACCGCACGGGCCAGACCGGCACCGGCGGCGGCATCGGCCGGCTTGATGTCGCGCAGCAGAGCCGCTTCCCGGATCAGCGTATCGCCCATCAGCCGACGTTCTCCTGAACAACGTAGACCTTCGCGACATGGACGCGGCTGGTCCAGGCGCAGGGCGCGCCCTGCGGCACGAAGACGGTCTCGCCCTTCGCCACGGTAACGACGGTGCCGTCCGCCATGGTGAGATCGACCGCCCCCTCGAGAATGTGCATCAGCTCGGTCAGGCGGTGCGGCCGCGAGATCCGGGCATAGGGCATCGAATCCCACAGGCCCGCGCGCAGCTGAACAGCCTCGTCGGTGAAGACATTGTGGCTGCGGCATTGCGGCGCCGGACCGAGAAGAACCTCGGGAGCCGGCGGCGTCGAAGGCGACAGCGGCAGATCCCGGGTGATCGGCGTCACGCCCGGCATCGCGCTGGCGCCGGCGATCTGCGCATGGAAGGCGAAGAAGGTGCCCGGCGCCGCCTCGACACGCAATTTCGTGCCGCGCCCGATCACCACCGCAGCGTGAGCCCCGACGGTAAGCGCGGGCGCCCCCTCGACCGACAGCGTGAGCGCGCCCGCCAGCACGACCAGCGTCTCCGTATGCGGGAAAGCGTCGATCTCGACGGCACCGGCGAAGGCGGCACGGCCGGCCGCCGCGGCGTCCGACCGCCAGACGACCTCGCGGCCCGCCGCGAAGGGATCGGCCGGGCCGAGCCCCTGGCCCCAGGTGGAAGCGGGCGGCGCGGAAGTGGCGCGGTGGAGCATCACGAGGGCGGGCGTCGTCATGGGCGGGCGGTCCGTCGCTGTCGTTTCGGAGCGTCCAGCCGCTAAGGCAATCCGGGCTCGCGGGATTGCACTATCTTTTCGATCCCTGCCTCTCGATCTTCCGCTCACACGGCGCGGCTGTAGCGCCGTGCCGGCTGGTCGATATGCGCGTCGAAGGCCGAGGCGACCTTGCGAACCAGGAGCCGCGCCCGCTCCGGCATGCGGATGACGGCGCCGTCGCGCTGCACCATCCCGTCCTGCACCAGCGGCGCCAGCCGGGCGAGCGACGGCGCCAGTTCCTCCGGATCGGCACCATGGCGCGCGCAGACCGCCTCGACATCGACCGAAAGGTCGCACATCAGCCGCTCGATCAGGTCCGCCCGCAGCCGGTCGTCGTCGCTCAGGCGGTAGCCGCGCACCGTCGCCAGCCCGCCCTCGCGGACGCGCTCGCCATAGCGGCCGGTGACGACCTCGTTCTGGACATAGCCCTGCGGCAGCCGCCCGATCGCGGAGGCGCCGAAGCCGATCAGCGCCTCGCAGCCATCGGTGGTATAGCCCTGGAAATTGCGCCGCAGCTGCCCGCTGCCGAGCGCCTGCGCCATATCGTCCCCGGGTCGGGCGAAATGATCGAGACCGATGCGGATATAGCCGGCCGCGACGAGGTGCTGCGCCATCGCCTCCGCCTGCTCGTGACGTGCCGCGCCATCGGGCAGATCCGTCAGCGCAATCCGCTGCTGGTGCTTCTTGAAGTCCGGCACATGGGCATAGCCGAAGATCGAGAACCGGTCCGGCGCCATCGCCAGGCAATGCTCGACCGTCTCGATGCAGGAGGCCGTGCTCTGCCGCGGCAGGCCGTAGATCAGATCGAGATTGACCCCGCCGATGCCGGCCTCGCGCAGTTGCGCGATGACCGCGGCGGTCCGGTCGACGCTCTGGACCCGGTTGATCGCGCGCTGGACGTCCGGATCGAAGCTCTGCACACCGAGGCTGGCGCGGTTGACCCCGGCCTCGCGCAGCGCCTCGACCATCGCCGGCGACAGATGGCGCGGGTCGATCTCGACCGCGATCTCGGCGTCACGATGCAGGCAGAAACGCTCCCGCAGCAGCGCGACGAGATCGACGAAATCCGCTGGTGCCAGGATCGTCGGCGTGCCCCCGCCGAAATGGACATGGCGCACGTCCAGCGGTGTCGTCAGACGCGCCGCGACCGCCTCGATCTCCTGCCGCAGCACGCCCAGATAGGCGCCGATTGGTGGGTCGCGCAGCGCCACCGTCGTGTGGCAGCCGCAATACCAGCACATCGACCGGCAGAACGGGACATGCAGATAGAGCGAGCCCTTCGCATCGGAGGGAAGCGCCGAAAGCCAGTCGCCGTAGCAATTGCCGTCGACATCGCCCGCGAAGTGCGGTGCCGTCGGATAGCTCGTGTAGCGTGGCAGGCGTTCGTCGAGATAGCTCGTCCCAGGCGCTTGCACGGCCGTTTCCCCCTGTGCCGGTCGACCGGCTCGGCGAAGAAACATAAGCGGCGCAGCGCGCCCGTCTTTGCGCTAGAGCAAGTCGCGGCGCCCTACCTGAGGCTCAGACCAGCCCGCCATCGACATGCAGCGTCTGGCCGGTGATGTAGGAGGCTTCCGTCGAGGCGAGGAAGGCGATCGCGGCCGCAACCTCCTCCGGCCGGCCGCGCCGTCCGATCGGGATGATCGCTTCCATCCGCGCGATCGCCTCGGCGGCGAGCTTGCTGCCCTTGCCCTCGTCCTTGCGGATCAGACCGGGCGCGACCGCGTTCACCGTGATGCCGTCGGGCGCCAGCTCATGCGCCATCAGCCGGACCGTCGTCTCCAGCGCCGCGCGGCTGGCGGCGGTGGCGGCGAAGGGCTGCATGTCGGTGCGCAGCGCATGGGCGGTGAAGGAGGAGGTCGCGACGATGCGCCCGCTGCCGCTGGACTTGAGCAGGGGCCGCGCCAGCCGGGCCAGCCGCAGCAGCGCGACGACCGAATCCTCGACGGCGCCACGCAGCTCCGCCTCAGCCAGATCCATGATGCCGCCCTTGCGGGCATGCCCCGCCACGGCCGCAATCGCATCGAGCCGGCCGAAGCGCTGATCGGCCAGCGCCACCGCGCGCTCCGCGGTCGAGGCCTCGGCGATGTCCCCCATCAGGGTGGCGACGACGGCGCCCGATTCCGCCGCCGCGGCCGCGACCGCCGCGAGCCCAGCCTCGTTCGAGCCCGTATGCAGCACGAGCCCGACGCCGGGCCGGGCCAGCCGCAGCCCTGTCGCCCGGCCGATGCCGCTCGCCGCGCCGGTGACGAGATGGACGCGCTCGGGAGACACCATCGGCAGAAGAGACCTTTGCTGCGGTCGCAAGACCAGATTTGCGGTCCAGAAGGTGTATGAATGGCCGGGACGGACCGATCTGAAAGCAATTATATGATTGAAATTGCTTTGTAAATTTTCCAGCGACAATTGAGGTGCGGAGCACGAGCACGCTGCCGGGCGCGACGTCGAGATCGATCCCGCGCAGCGCCGGGTGGCTGCCGAAGCGCTTGCCGATTCTGTTCCCGCTGGTCAGCCGCAATCGCGACGACCCGCTCGTCGCGGGCTGCCTGTCGGTGGTCCGGGAGGAACTCGCCGCCCATCACCCAAAGCCCGCGGAGGACGCAAGCCCGCCGCCCTGGCCGGATGATCCGTTGGCTCCCGGCGGCGTTGGCTAGATCTCCCGGGCGTCGAGCGCCCTGTAGAGCGGCAGGGCCAGCGGCGCGATCCTGCGAACGACGTTCCGCATCGGCTGGGCCTTCGGCTGCGACAGCGGGAGGCCCAGCGTCGAGAGCGGCACACCTTGCGTCGCCTGCGCCAGCTCGCGCCCCAGCGAAATCGAGAGCGCCACCGCCCGCCCGTTGCAGCCGACCCAGCCGAAGCCATTGGGTCCCAGCTGGTGGATGCGCGGATAGCCCGGCACCTGGGGTTTCAGCACATCGTCGGGCGTCATGCCGATATAGCCGGACCAGACATAGTCGAACGAAACCTCGCCGAGCTGCGGCCAGAGCCTCATCAGGCGCTCGCCGACGGGCCCGCGCAGATTGTCGCCGCCGGCACCGGGGAACACCGCCGCGCCGCCGGTCACCAGCCGGTTGCGCGCGTCCCAGCGGGCGAAATAGAGCTCGCGATGGGTATCCGACATCGCCTGGCGGCCGGGAATGATCGTCTTGGCGATGTTGTCGCTGATCGGCTTTGTCGCCATCTGCCAGGACAGAACGGGGATTACTTCCGCAGCGATGTCGGGGGCGAGCCCGCTTTCGAATTCGTCGGTATAGGCGTTGGTCGCCAGCACCAGCGCGCGCGCCGTCACCGAGCCCGTCGCGGTCTTCACCAACCAGCGATCACCCTGGCGCGTCATGCTGGCGACGGGCGAGCGCGCATACATCACCGCCCCCAGCTTCAGCGCGACCTCGGCCAGCCCGCGCGCCAGCGCCAGCGGGTTGATATGGCCGCCGGTCCGGTTCCAGAAGCCGCCGAACCAGGCCTCGGAGCCGGTCATCTGCGCGGTGGCCGCCCGATCGAGCAGTTCGACAGGCGCACCGATCGCCGACCATTCGCGCACGCGCTTCTCGGCCAGCCTGAAACGGCCGGGCGAATGCACCGGCTGAACCCAGCCCGCCTGCTCGGCCTCGGCCGGAATGTCGTATTTGCGGACGGTGTCGAACAGATACTGGGCGCTGTCGCGCAGCACCGCGTTGAAGCGCTCGCCCGCCTCGCCATGGCGCGCCACCATGGCTGAAGGATCATGCCCCGCCAGCGTCGGAATGACCTGGCCGTTGTTGCGCCCCGAGGCGCCCCATCCCGGCTCCGCCGCCTCGACGACCGTGACGTCGACGCCGGCTTCGCGCAGATGGATCGCGGTCGACAAGCCTGTGAAGCCGGCGCCAATCACCACCACATCGGCCTGAACATCGCCATCCAGCACCGCAAGAACCACGCCGGCGGGTGCGGTCGCGGCCCAGAGCGAAGGCGGCCAGGTGACGGAGGCTAAGGCGGACATGGGCTGATCATCCAGACGCGAAACGGGAGAGCAGCGTCCGCTCGGCGGTCGCCACGCCGGCTATCCTTGCCCCCTGCCGCCGTCGAGGCAAGAGGAGGCCTTCTCGGGCAACGCAGAAGCGAAGACAGATTTTCTCTGTCGGCGCCGCCATGCGAACAGGTTCGTTCGAATTTCGCAATATATCATTCGATGCTTGGAATATTCATCCCCGCCCCGTTATGTTCGCAGTGCAGCGGGGGGCTGCCCGCAGGGAGCTGTCGGGCGATTGCGCCCCGGCAGCGCTTCGGGTGAACTTCCTCTCCTGTCGGCTTTTTCGACCAAAGGCGTTCCATGTCTCTCAAGCACATCCTCGGCCTTGACCATGTCATGGTGACCGTGCGCGACCTCGATGCCGCCGCCGCGGGCTGGAAGCGCCTCGGCTTCACGGTATCGCCGCGCGGGACGCATTCGCCGCATCTCGGCTCCGGCAACTACACGATCATGTTCGGCGAGGATTATCTCGAACTGCTCGGGATCATCACCGAGACCGAGCACAACCAGCCGATGCGCGACTTTCTGAAGACGCGCGAGGGCGTCGAGCGCGTCGCCTTCACAACCAGCGACGCGGCTGCGGGGGTTCTCGAACTTCAGGAGCGCGGCATCGATGCAGACGGCCCGGTGCATTTCGGCCGGCCCGTGGAACTGCCCGATGGCGGCGTCGGCGAAGCGAAGTTCAACGTGTTCCGCTGGCCTCTGACTGAAGACCCCGGCGGTATCCGCATCTTCGCCTGCCAGCATCTGACCCGCGACACCGTCTGGATTCCCGCGCTGCAGAGCCACGCCAACGGCGCGCGACGGATCATCCGCCTCGAAGTCCTCTCGGCCGATCCGAAGGCCGCAGCGGCGCATCTCGGCCGCCTGATCGACGAAACTGCGCAGTCCGATGGCGATGGCTGGTCTGTGCCGACCGGCGGCAACCGGGCCGACATTCTGTTCTATGACGCCGCCGGCTTCGCCGGCCGCTACCCGGACACGGTCCGGGAGGGGGCGGCGAGCGGGGGCGCCGTGGCGCTGATTCTGGCGAGCGACGATCTCGAAGGCGCGAAGGCGGCCCTCGGCCCGCTCGCAGAGGCTCACGACGGCGCGCTCAGCGTTCCCGCCCAGGCCGCCAACGGCATCATCGTCAGCTTTCTGCCGCAGTAGCCATCACGCCCGCTTTTTGGGCAGCGGCGCCGTTGACGCCTGCGGCCGCCGCCCGCATCGTTTCCCCAACGTGACCGCAGGACCGAGGATCTTCCCATGGACATGACCCGCCGCGCCGCGCTTTTGACCAGCGCCGCCATCGCCTCCAGCGTCGCCTTCCCGATGCGGTCGCTCTTCGCGCAGGAAACGCCGCGCAAGGGCGGGGTCTTCACCGTCCATTACGGCGCCGAGCAGCGCCAGCTGAACCCCAGCCTCCAGGCCTCGACCGGCGTCTACATCATCGGCGGCAAGATCCAGGAGCAGCTCGTCGATCTCGATGCCGCCGGCAACCCGGTCGGCGTGCTCGCCACGAGCTGGGAGGCCGCGCCCGACGGCAAGACCATCACCTTCAAGCTGCGCGACGGCGTGAAATGGCATGACGGCAAGCCGTTCACATCTGCCGACGTGCAGTTCACCGCCATGGAGATGTGGAAGAAGATCCTCAACTACGGCACCACGCTGCAGCTCTTCCTCACCGCCGTCGACACGCCCGATCCGCTCACCGCGATCTTCCGCTACGAGCGGCCGATGCCGCTGAACCTGCTGCTGCGCGCTTTGCCCGATCTCGGTTATGTCTCGCCGCGCCACGTCTACGAGGGCAAGGGCGACATCCGCCAGAACCCGGCCAATCTCGCGCCGATCGGCACCGGCCCGTTCAAATTCGTCACCTATGAGCGCGGCCAGCACGTCATCGCCGACCGCAATCCCGACTACTGGCGTCCCAACGCGCCCCATCTCGACCGGATCGTCTGGCGCGTCGTCACCGACCGCGCGGCGGCGGCAGCCCAGATGGAGGCCGGCCAGATCCATTACAGCCCCTTCTCCGGCCTGACGATCTCGGACGCGGCCCGTCTCGGCAAGGACCCGCGCTTCATCGTCTCGACCAAGGGCAATGAGGGCAACGCCCGCACCAACACGATCGAATTCAACTTCCGCCGCAAGGAACTGGCCGATATCCGCGTCCGCCGCGCCATCGCGCATGCGCTCGACATCCCCTTCTTCATCGAGAACTTCCTCGGCGACTTCGCCAAGCGCGGCACCGGCCCGGTGCCCTCGGTCTCGACGGATTTCTATCCCACCGACAACGGCCCGCAGTACCCCTTCGACAAGAAGCGCGCCGCCGCCCTCCTCGACGAGGCCGGCTTCAAGGCCGGTGCGGGCGGCACCCGCTTCAGCCTGCGACTGCTGCCGGCGCCCTGGGGCGAGGACATCTCCCTCTTCGCCACCTTCATCCAGCAGTCGCTGGCGGAGGTCGGGATCAAGGTCGAGGTCGTCAGGACCGATGGCGGCGGCTTCCTGAAGCAGGTCTATGACGAGCACGCCTTCGACCTCGCCACCGGCTGGCACCAGTACCGCAATGACCCGGCCGTCTCGACCACGGTCTGGTACCGCTCGGGCCAGCCCAAGGGCGCGCCCTGGACCAACCAGTGGGGCTGGACCGACCCCACCATGGACAAGATCATCGACGACGCCGCCACCGAGGTCGATGCCGCCAAGCGCAAGGCGCTCTATGGCGATTTCGTCCGCCGGGCCAACACCGAACTGCCGATCTGGACGCCGATCGAGCAGATCTTCCTGACCGCGATCAGCGCCAAGGCGCGCAACCACTCCAACACGCCGCGCTGGGGCTCGAGCTCCTGGCACGATCTGTGGTTGGCCGAGTGAACGACCTCGATCTCGCTGAACTGCTGAGCTGATGCGCATCCTGACCCTCGCGGGGCGGCGTCTCGCCGCCTCGATCCCGACGCTGCTGCTGATCCTGATCGGGGTCTTCGTCCTGCTGCAATTCGCGCCGGGCGACACGGTGGATGCGCTGATGGCGCAGATGGGCGGAGGCGATGCCGAGACCGCCCGGCAGCTACGCCAGTATTACGGGCTCGACGTCTCCGCCTGGGCCCAGCTCGGCAACTACCTCTGGCGCCTGGTGCGGCTCGATCTCGGCTTCTCCGCGATCTACGGCAAGCCGGTCGCGACCGTCATCGCCGAGCGCCTGCCGGCGACGATCCTGCTGATGACGGCGTCGCTCTCGCTGGCCTTCTTCTTCGGCCTGATCTTCGGGGTCATCGCCGCGCGCGGCGTCAACCGCTGGCCCGATACGCTCATCTCCACACTGGGCCTCGTCTTCTACGCCATGCCGACCTTCTGGTTCGGCCTGATGGCGATCGTCGTGTTCTCGATCTACCTGCAATGGCTGCCGGCCGGCGGCTTCGAGGACATCACGGTCGCCCGCACCGGCTTCGCGCGCACCCTCGACATCGCCAGCCATCTCGTTCTGCCGACGCTGACGCTCGGCCTGTTCTACATGGCGATCTATCTGCGCATCATGCGCGGCTCGATGCTGGAGGTGCTGACGCTCGATTTCGTCCGCACGGCGCGCGCCAAGGGCATGGACGAGACCCGCGTCGTGGTCCGCCACGTCCTGCGCAACGCGCTCCTGCCGATGGTGACGCTGATTGGCCTGCAGGCCGGCACGATGCTTGGTGGCTCGGTCGTCGTCGAGAGCGTGTTCTCGCTGCCGGGGCTGGGCCGCCTCGCCTATGAATCGGTGATCCAGCGCGACCTCAACACGCTGCTCGGCATCGTCTTCGTTTCGGCGCTGCTCGTCATCACCGTCAATTTCATCGTCGACCTGCTCTATGCCCGGCTCGACCCGCGCATCACCACGGGGAGCTGACGCAATGTCCTTCCTGAAACTGTATTTCCGCAGCCCGCCGGCGGTGATCGGCCTCCTGCTCCTGATCCTCGTGCTCGCCATGGCTGTCAGCGCCGACTGGCTCTACCCGCGCGATCCCCTGGCGCTGGCGGGGCGGCCGCTGATCTGGCCCTTCAGCAATCCCCGCTTCCTGCTCGGTACCGACAATTCCGGCCGCGACATCGCCGCGCAGATCTTCCACGGCGCGCGCATCTCGCTGCTGATCGGCCTCGTCGCGACGCTGATCTCGGTCGGGATCGGCATCACCATCGGCTCTGTTGCCGGCTATTACGGCGACTGGGTCGACACCGCCCTGATGCGCGTGACCGAAGCCTTCCAGACCCTGCCGAATTTCATCCTGCTGCTGGTCCTCGTCGCCGTCTTCGGCTCGACCATCACGACCGTCACGGTCGCGATCGGCATCGTCTCCTGGCCGGCCTCGGCGCGGCTGACTCGGGCCGAGTTCCTGTCGCTGCGCAACCGCGAATTCGTCCAGGCCGGCCGCACGCTCGGCCTGCGCGACGCCAGGCTGATCTTCGGCGAGATCCTGCCCAACGCCCTGCCCCCCGTCATCGTCTACGCCAGCGTCGTCATGGCGATCGCGATCCTGCTCGAAAGCGCGCTCGCCTTCCTCAAGCTGTCGGACCCCAACGTCGCCTCCTGGGGCAATCTGATCGGCGCCGGCCGCGACGTGCTGCGGGTGCAGTGGTACGTCTCCGCCATTCCCGGCGTCGCCATCCTGGTCACGGTGCTGGCCGTCTCGCTCGTCGGGCAGGGGCTGAACGATGCGCTGAACCCGAGGCTGAAGGGCCGATGAGCGCCATCCTCACCCTCGACGCGGTCAGCGTCAGCCTGCCCCGGAATGCCGATCGCCCCCATGCGATGAGCGAGGTCTCGCTGTCGCTCTCCGCCAACGAGATCCTCTGCGTCGTCGGCGAATCCGGCTCCGGCAAGTCGATGACAGCCAATGCCGTGATGCGTCTCCTGCCGCCGGGCGTCGCCATCGACGGCGGGCGCATCCTGTTCGAGGGCCGCGATCTCGCGGGCCTCACCGAGCCGCAGATGCGCAAGGTCCGCGGTGCCGGCATCGCCATGATCTTCCAGGAGCCGATGACAGCGCTGAACCCGCTGATCACCATCGGCGACCAGATCGGCGAGATGTTCCAGCTCCATACCGATCTCGGCAAGGCGCAGATCAGGGACAAGGTCCAGGCCCTGCTCGAAGAGGTGCGGATCCCCGACCCCGTCGCGGCGGCGAAGGCCTATCCGCATGAGCTCTCCGGCGGGCAGCGCCAGCGCGCCATGATCGCGATGGCGCTGGCGCTCGATCCCAGAGTGCTGATCGCCGACGAACCGACAACGGCGCTCGATGTCACCACCCAGGCCCAGATCCTCGAGCTGATCCGCGACCTGCAGAAGCGCAAGGGCACGGCCGTCCTGTTCATCACCCATGATTTCGGCGTCGTCGCCGAGATCGCCGACCGTGTCGCGGTGATGAGCCAGGGCCGCGTCGTCGAGCAGGGCACGGCGGAAGAGATCCTCGGCAACCCGCAGCACGCCTATACCAAGCAGCTCATCGCCGCGGTCCCGCCCTTGAAGGCCCCGCCCCCGCGTGAACTCAGCACCGAGCCGATCCTGACCATCGAGCATGTCTCGAAAACCTATCGAACCGGCGGCTTCCTCGGCCGGGGCCAGCGCGTCACCCATGCGGTCAAGGATGTCTCACTCGTCCTGCCCCGCGGCGCGACGCTCGGCATCGTCGGCGAATCCGGCTCGGGCAAGTCGACGCTGGCGCGCTGCCTGGTGCGCCTGATCGACCCCGAGAGCGGCGCCATCCGCATCGGCGGCACCGACATCGCCAGCCTCTCGAAATCCGAACTGCGCGCGGAGACGCGCCATATCCAGATGGTCTTCCAGGACCCCTTCGCCTCGCTCAATCCGCGCCGCAAGGCGGGTGACGCCGTCGCCCAAGGCCTGGTCGTCCACGGCACGCCCCGCGCCGAGGCGCTGGCGCGGGCCCGCGAGCTCTTCGCATTGGTCGGGCTCGATCCATCCGCAATCGACCGTTACCCGCACGAATTCTCCGGCGGCCAGCGCCAGCGCATCGGCCTGGCACGCGCGCTCGCCCTGGAGCCGCGCGTGCTGGTCGCCGACGAGCCGGTCTCGGCGCTCGACGTCTCCGTCCAGGCGCAGGTGCTGAAGCTGCTGGCCGATCTGCGCGCCCGTCTCGGCCTCTCGATCGTCTTCATCACCCATGACCTGCGCGTCGCCGCCCAGGTCTGCGACCTCGTCGCGGTGATGAAGAACGGCGAGGTCGTCGAAGCTGGCCCGATCGGGCAGGTCTTCGGCGCGCCGCAACACGCCTACACTCAGGCCCTGCTCGCCTCGATCCCCGGCCGCGGCTTCGGGTTGCGCATGGCGGATTCATGACCTCGACCGCATCGGCGCGGGCACCGGACAGAGCCGGCCGATGACGCGACCTCAGCGGCGCCGCCATCCCGATGCTGCCGCAACGACACCCTCAATCCCCATCCGAGACGGCTTGGAGCCCCCGCCAGAACGACCCGATCGGATCGATCGCGGGCCCTCTGATCGGAATTGGTGGGCCGGGCCGGACTCGAACCGGCACCGGCGCTGTTATGAGCAGCGAGCTCTAACCATTGAGCTACCGGCCCATGCCCCGCGTAGCATCGCGCCCGAGCCGGCCGCAAGCGTCATGCGAAGCCTCCCCGCAGAAAGCCGAATGCCCCGCCATCGGTGGGATGGCGGGGCCTTCTGGTGTCGTGGGGTGCGGCGTGGCCGCTCAGGCGGCTTCGGCCATCGCATGGGCCTTGTCGGAGCCGTGGCCTTCCCGGAAGCGGAAGCGGGCGATGTGTTCGCTCAGCGCGCGGGTCTGCTCGTCGGTCAGCGCCAGCGCGGCGTTGGTCTCCTCGACCAGGGCTGCGTTCTGATGCGCCATCGAGCCGATGCCGTCGATCTCGGTGTTGATCGCCGAGACGTCGCTGGCCTGGTTCTTCGCCGTCTGCGAGATGCCGTTCATCAGCCCCGTCAGGTCGTTCACCGAGGCGACGATCGCCTCGAACATCTGCGCCGTCTCCTCGACCAGGCCGACGCCGACCTTGACGTCGCCATGCGCCGCCTCGACCAGCTTCTTGACGTCGTTGGACGCGTCGGCCGAGCGCTTGGCCAGGCTGCGGACCTCGGTCGCGACGACCGCGAAGCCGCGCCCGCTGTCGCCGGCGCGGGCCGCCTCGACGGCCGCGTTCAGCGCCAGCAGATTGGTCTGGAAGGCGATCTCATCGATCATCGCGATCACCTCGGAGATCTTGTCCGAGGAGGTGCGGATGCGCTGCATCGCCTCGAGCGCCGATGCCACGACCTTCTCGCCCTGCTGCGCCTGGCTCTCGGCGCCCTCGGCCATGCCGGTCGCCTGGGCCGCCTCGCTCGCCGTCTTCTTCACCGTGCCGGCGAAGGCGCCGAGCTGGTTGGTCGCCATCGAGACGGCGTTGCTCTCCTCGCTGGTGCGCTCGGCGAGGTCCGTGACGCCGTCGAGGATCTCGGTCGTGGCGCTGCGCACCGCCGCCACCGTCTCCGACAGCTTGGCGAGCGTGCTCTCGAACTCCTCGGCCAGCGCATTGGTGCCGTTCTTCAGCTCGGCGAAGGCGCCCTGATACATTCCCTCGATGCGGGTCGAGAGATGCCCCGCCGAGAGTTCGGCGAGCACGTCGCAGGTCTCGGACAGGCCGCCCTGCACCGTCTCCAGCAGTTCGTTGACGGAAGCCGCCAGCGCGTTCAGCTCGGCATCCGTGAAGTTCGCCTCGACACGGCGGCTGAAATCGCCGGCCGCGGCGGACGCCACGACCTCACCGAAGGCGTCGCCGAGTTCCGCCATCATGGCGCGGCGCTGGTCCTGGGCCCGGGCGTCGTCCTCGACCTTGGCGGCCTCGGCGGCACGCAGCGCCACCGCATTGTCGCGGAACAGCAGCACGCTCTTCGAGATGTCGGAGATCTCGTCATGGCCCTTCGTGTCGACCACCGTCTCCAGAGCCCCGTCGGCGATCGCCCGCGTCGCAGCCCAAAGCCGGTTCAGACGCCCAATGATCGCAGGACGGACGTAGAAGAGCGAGAGCGACAGGGCGATCAGCAGCGAGCCGATGCCGATGGCGCCCAGCCACTTCTCGCTCTGCTGGATCAGGCTCGCCGTCGAAGCACTGGCGGCAACAGCCTCGCCGCGCGCGCCCTCGACCAGTTTCTCAACCTGGCCGCGCAGCGTCGCGGCGGCGTTGTCGACCGTCTTCAGCGTCGTCGCGATCTCGGCGAGCGTCGTCAGGTCGCGCTCCCGCATCTCGACGATACCCGAACGACCTTCTCCCATCGCGATCACGGCCTCGACGACCTGGGTCCGGAAGGGGTTGGAGGACGCGGCCTCGGCGGCCTGAAGCTCCATGCGGATGCGCATGGCCGTGGCCTTGAAGCGCTCGCGGGCGATGTCGAGACGCGCCTTGTCGGGGACCTGCGCCGTCTCGCGCAGCATGCCCATCAGCTCGTTGACCTGGGCCTCCAGCTTGCGAGCGAAATCGAAGACCGGGAAGTCGCGGTCGTTCAGCGTCTTCATCGCGGCGTCGAGCTGCTCGCCCGACAGGCCCTTGATGCTCTCGATGCCCATGGTGACGTTGAAACGGGCCTCATCGGCCTCGGAGCCGACGACGCCGCTGAACACGCGGCCCGCCTTGCCGAGATTCTCCAGCAGACCGTTCATCGCGGCCGCGTTGCGCATCCGGGCGCCGGTGAGGTCGTTGATCTCGTTGATGGTGCGCGAGAGTTCGTCGACCGCCTGCTGGGTCGGCTTCATGTCGAGCCCGCTGAGGGTCGCAATCCGGCGGATCAGGTCGAACTGGCGGGCCTCGATCCGGTCGAGTTCATTGGTCAGGGCCGCGCGCTGCTGGACGTTCTCGACATCCATGAAGCGCGGTGCCAGCGCCGTCGAAAGCGTCGCCGCCTGCGACAGCTCGAGCGCGAGCTCGACCATCGGCATCTTCCGCCCGGCCATGTCCTGAACCGTCTGGTCGACGCGGCCGAAGGACAGCCATGCGACAGCCGAAGCCACGATCGTCAGCGCGGTCATCAACCCCACGGCTGCGTAAATCCGCGCGGCGATGCCGACGCGGAGCGGTTTGCGCTGGCGGGGGGGCTTGCTGGCCTTCGTCATCGATCGCTCTCCGAATGCAACGCGACATCTTGAACGACGAAGCTGGTGCGAGGCCTTTGGTAGTCTCCGACCGAGGCTGCCAAACGCAAGACCTGCCATCAGCACCGCGACATTCGGCAACCGAAGACGAGCCCCCGAACCGCTCCGCGCCTCGACTGTCGATAGGCGGGATCCTTGTTCAAACGACAAATCGACCGGATGCGCTTAAAGAACGTTTAAGCTTGCGGATTCTTTTGAATCACTCGCCCAGGACCCCGATTTAGCTTCCGTTAGGGAATGCCATCCGGTTTTTTTGCTGGTCACGACGGAATTGTCCCGGATGCGGGGGCCTTTTTTCGCGTTCCTGCGGGCCGGCGGGGCGCCGCAACGACGAATGCCCCGCCATCGGTGGGATGGCGGGGCCTTCTGGTGTCGTGGGGTGCGGCGTGGCCGCTCAGGCGGCTTCGGCCATCGCATGGGCCTTGTCGGAGCCGTGGCCTTCCCGGAAGCGGAAGCGGGCGATGTGTTCGCTCAGCGCGCGGGTCTGCTCGTCGGTCAGCGCCAGCGCGGCGTTGGTCTCCTCGACCAGGGCTGCGTTCTGATGCGCCATCGAGCCGATGCCGTCGATCTCGGTGTTGATCGCCGAGACGTCGCTGGCCTGGTTCTTCGCCGTCTGCGAGATGCCGTTCATCAGCCCCGTCAGGTCGTTCACCGAGGCGACGATCGCCTCGAACATCTGCGCCGTCTCCTCGACCAGGCCGACGCCGACCTTGACGTCGCCATGCGCCGCCTCGACCAGCTTCTTGACGTCGTTGGACGCGTCGGCCGAGCGCTTGGCCAGGCTGCGGACCTCGGTCGCGACGACCGCGAAGCCGCGCCCGCTGTCGCCGGCGCGGGCCGCCTCGACGGCCGCGTTCAGCGCCAGCAGATTGGTCTGGAAGGCGATCTCATCGATCATCGCGATCACCTCGGAGATCTTGTCCGAGGAGGTGCGGATGCGCTGCATCGCCTCGAGCGCCGATGCCACGACCTTCTCGCCCTGCTGCGCCTGGCTCTCGGCGCCCTCGGCCATGCCGGTCGCCTGGGCCGCCTCGCTCGCCGTCTTCTTCACCGTGCCGGCGAAGGCGCCGAGCTGGTTGGTCGCCATCGAGACGGCGTTGCTCTCCTCGCTGGTGCGCTCGGCGAGGTCCGTGACGCCGTCGAGGATCTCGGTCGTGGCGCTGCGCACCGCCGCCACCGTCTCCGACAGCTTGGCGAGCGTGCTCTCGAACTCCTCGGCCAGCGCATTGGTGCCGTTCTTCAGCTCGGCGAAGGCGCCCTGATACATTCCCTCGATGCGGGTCGAGAGATGCCCCGCCGAGAGTTCGGCGAGCACGTCGCAGGTCTCGGACAGGCCGCCCTGCACCGTCTCCAGCAGTTCGTTGACGGAAGCCGCCAGCGCGTTCAGCTCGGCATCCGTGAAGTTCGCCTCGACACGGCGGCTGAAATCGCCGGCCGCGGCGGACGCCACGACCTCACCGAAGGCGTCGCCGAGTTCCGCCATCATGGCGCGGCGCTGGTCCTGGGCCCGGGCGTCGTCCTCGACCTTGGCGGCCTCGGCGGCACGCAGCGCCACCGCATTGTCGCGGAACAGCAGCACGCTCTTCGAGATGTCGGAGATCTCGTCATGGCCCTTCGTGTCGACCACCGTCTCCAGAGCCCCGTCGGCGATCGCCCGCGTCGCAGCCCAAAGCCGGTTCAGACGCCCAATGATCGCAGGACGGACATAGAGCAGGGCCAGCACGAGCGCGATCAGCAGAGAGCCGATGCCGATGGCGCCGAGCCACATCTTGCTCTGTTCGATCAGGCTCGCCGTCGAGGCGTTCGCGGCGACCGCGCCGGAGCGAGCCGCTGTGACGAGCTTGTCGATTTCCGCACGCATTGTCGCCGCGGCCTGGTCGATGTCGAGGACGCGGGCATTGATCGCATCCTGCGTTTCGATGTCCCGCTGGCGAAGCGCGACGACGCCGCGCGAACCTTCGCCGAGGGCGATGACCGAATCGATCACGCGGTTGCGTGCCTCGTTGGGCTTGATCTTGTCGGCGGCGGCCATGTCCTTCTCGATCCGCAGCACGACGGCGTTGAGGCGCTCGCGCGCGAGCCCCAGAAGCGACTGGTCCGCGATCTGGCCGACCTCGCGCAGGAGCCCGATCAGCTCGTTGACCTGCGCCTCGAGCTTCCGCGCGAGATCGAAGGCCGGGAACTCGACGTCGTTGACGGCCTTCAGGGCTTCGTCGAGCTGCGCGCCCTCCAGGCCCTTGACGCTCTCGATGCCGAGCACGACGTTGAACTGGCGCTCGTCGGCCTCCCCGCCGACCACCTTGACGAAGTCTTCACGCGCCTTGTTCAGCTGCTCCAGGGCCGCTGCCATCTGCGCGGAGTTGCGCAGCCTCGTGCCGGTCAGATCGTTGATGTCGTTGATCCGCAGCGAGAGATCGTCGATCGCCTTCTGAACCGGCTTCATGTCGACACCGCCGATCTTGCCGACCGCCCGGACCAGTTCGAACTGCCTGGCCTCGATCGTATCCAGCTCCGTGGTCAGGCGAGAGCGCTGCTGCACCGTCTGGACATTCAAGAAGCGCGGTGCGAGCGCCGTCGACTGCGTGCCCACCTGGGACAGTTCGAGCACGAGTTCGACGGTGGGCATCTTGTGCTCGACCATCTCGCCGACCGTGGCGTTGATCCGGTCATAGGACAGCCAGGCCACCGCGGAAGCGACGATCGTCAGCGTGGTCAGTGCGCCGAGCGCAGCATAGATGCGCGCGGCGATGCCGATGCGCAGCGGCGCGCGCAGGCGCGCCGGTGTCTTGGCCTTCGTCATGTCACTCTCCGGAGTACGACGCGGAAGATGCAGCTCAGGCGGACAGCGAACCGACCGACTTGAACGTGCCGTCCGATCCGATGACGGTCAGGTAGACGTCGTCGGAGCCGCGATTGTCATTGGGGCCGAAGGTCATCTTGAAGCCGCCGAAATCAAAGGAGCCGTTGGTCAGCGCCGCCATCAGGGCCTTGCGGGTCGGGTCCTTGCCGGCCTTTTCCAGAGCGGCGACGACGGTGCGACCGACGAGATAGCCCTCCAGCGAAACGAAGCCCGGCTTCTTGTTCTTGGCGTCGCTGGCGGCGAGCGCGGCCTGATAGGCCTTGACCACCGGGATCGAGGTGTCGGTCGGAAGCGGCACGACCTGCGTGACGTAGACCCCCGCGCCGGCATCGCCGAGTTCGGCCGCCAGTGCATCGGAGCCGACAAACGAGATGTTCATGAACACCGGCGTGAACTTCACCTGCTTGCAAAGCTTGATGAACTCGGCACAGGGCTTGTAGGGGCCGACCATCACCACGGCTTCCGGATTGGCCTTGCGGATTTCGAGCAGGGCGGACCGCACCGCGACCGTGTTCCGCTCGAAGGTCCCTTCGGCGACGAGGCTCATCTTGCGCGCGTCCATCGCCTTCTTGACGCCGGCGAGGCCGGCCCGGCCGAACGCGTCGTCCTGATAGAAGATCGCGATCTTGGAGAAGCCCTTGTCCTTGACGAGCCGCTCGATCCAGACCTCGGTCTCCTGGAAGTAGGAGGCGCGCACATTGACGACATGCGGCAGATAGGGATCGCGCAGGCCTTCGGCGCCGGTGAAGGCGCCGATGAAGGGCAGGCCGGCCTCCTTGGCGATCGGGTGGGCGGCCATCGCCGTCGGCGTGCCGACCGGACCGACGAGCGCGAAGACCTCCTTGGCGATCAGCGCCTTGGTCGCATCAATCGACTTGCCGGGCTCGTAACCGTCATCTTGCGTCAGAAGCTCGATCTTGCGCCCCCCCACGCCGCCCTTGGCATTGACCTCGGCGAACGCAGCGGTGAGGCCATCGCGCATGCCCAGGCCCAGCGCGCTGGCGGGCCCCTCGAACACGGCCGCCTGGCCGAGCACGATCTTGTCGGCGAAGACGCCGGTTTCGGCGAAGGCGCGGCCCGGCAGGAGCGAGGCGGCGGAGGCGCAGGCAAGGCCAGTCAGGACATCACGACGATGGATCATGAAAGGATTCCCCCAGATACTGTTCTTTCGTGTCAGTCGGGTTAGGCCAGCAGACCGAAAGAATGCGGGGAAGGCGACTAACGAAGGGTTAAGTGCCTGGATTCTTCTGAATCAATCGCAATTTCGAGGCTTTAGCACTCGTTAGCTTTTGGCCGGTTTCCAGAACCGCTCACCTTTGATGAAAGTCCGCTGCGGCCGGGCCCTTACAGCGACCGCCAGAGCTTGCGCCGGCGTCTTTGCAACCGCCCTGACGTTGCGGCGGCATCTCTCCGATCCGGGCATCGCCGCGGCACCCTGGCCGCATCGGGCCGGCCATAGGGATGGCCAGTATGTCACGACGACGCGGCGCGCGACCTTGAGGGCCGCGCTGCGCTTCCACACCAACGATGGCAGAAACGCGCCCTAGGCGGGTCGGGCCGGTTGGGGCACCGGGCGCGGGCGCCCCTCCTCGTCGATGGCGACGAAGGTGAAGGTCGCGTCGGTGACCTTCTCGTGGACCATGGTGCGGAATCGCCGGGCCCAGGCCTCGACATGGATCTTCATCGAGGTCCGGCCGACGGATTCGACCTCGGTATAGACGCTGAGCACGTCGCCGACCTTGACCGGCCTGATGAAGGTCATCGCATCGACCGCGATGGTGACCACCCGCCCCTGCGCCCGGTCGACGCCGGCGATGCCGCCGGCCGCGTCCATGCGCGACATCACCCAGCCGCCGAAGATGTCGCCATTCGCATTGGTGTCGGCCGGCATCGCATTGATGCGTACCGTCAGGTTGCCGCGCGGCGCCTCGTCCTGCGCCACGCCCGCTTCTCTCGTCATCCCCTCGGCCCCCATCGATTCTCCGCCCATTGGAGCATGCGCCGCTGCGCCTGCGCCAGATGGGACGGATGGGGGGTACGAACAGCCCGGCTCAGGCCGCGCGCAGTTCCTTGCGCACCAGCGCCGCCCCGGCCGACAGGGCCGCGAGCTTGCCATAGGCGACCTCGGCGGTCATCGGCGCCATGCCGCAATTGGTGCAGGGGAAGAGCTTCTCGGGCGCCACGAAGGCGAGCGCGGCGCGGATCGTGGCCGCGACCTCCTCGGGCGTCTCGATCGTGTTGGAGGCGACGTCGATGGCGCCCGCCAGCACGTCCTTGCCGTCGAGCAGCCTGATCAGATCGAGCGGCACTTTCGAGTTGCGGCACTCCAGCGAGACCTGCTGGATCGAGCTCTTTGCGATCGCCGGGAAGGTCTGCTCGTAATGGCGCCACTCCTCGCCGAGCGTCGCCTTCCAGTCGATATTGGCCTTGATGCCGTAGCCGTAGCAGATGTGAACGGCGGTGGTGGCGGTCAGCCCCTGGGCGGCGCGCTCGAGGCAGGCGATGCCCCAGTCCGGCACCTCCTTCATGTAGACGTTGAAGGCGGGCTCGTCGAACTGGATGACGTCGACGCCCAGCGCCTGCAGCTCATGCGCCTCCTCGTTCAGCACGGCGGCAAACGCCATGGCGAGGTCCTCGCGGCGGCCGTAATGCTCGTCGGCGATGGTGTCGACGATCGTCATCGGCCCCGGCAGCGTGAACTTCAGCTTGCGGGTCGTGTGCGCCCGGGCGGCCTGCGCCTCCATGCTGTGCACCGGCCCCTTGCGGCGGATCGCGCCGGTGACCGTCGGCACCTCCGCCTCGTAGCGGTTGTTGCGGATGCCCATGATCGTCTTCTTGTCGAAGTCGATGCCATCGAGATTGGCCAGGAAGCCGTGGACGAAATGCACCCGCGCCTGCTCGCCATCGCCGACGATGTCGATGCCGGCATCCTCCTGCAGCTTCACCGCCAGGATCGTCGCATCGCGCCGGCCCTCCTGCAGCGCCACACCCTCCAGCTTCCACGGCGCCCAGAGCCGCTCGGACTCGGCGAGCCAGGTCGGCTTGGGCAGGCTGCCGGCGATGGTGGTGCGAAGCATGGACGTGTCCTTTGGTTATGGTTGCGCGGACATCGGATGCGCGAGGCGCCGACGTCAAGCGTCACGGGGATGGATAGCCTGCGTCAGACGGCCGCCGCCGTGGCAGGCCCGGTCGGCCGCCGCCGCGCCCGCATCATCAGCCAGCACACCACCGAGAGATTGACGAGGTTCCAGGCCAGCCCGTTGAGGAAGGCGGCGCGATAGGAGGCAAAGGCGTCGAAGATCGCGCCCGAGACATAGCCGCCGACCGCCATGCCGAGAATGGTGGAGGACATCACGAGGCCGATCCGCACGCCCGCCTCCCGCGCCGGCAGGTATTCCCGGATGATGACGGCATACATCGGCACGATGCCGCCCTGGAACAGGCCGAAGATACCGGTGACGATGAAGAGCGAGGTCAGCCCGTCGAACCAGAGATAGAGGAAGAGCGCCAGCCCCTGCATCAGCGAGCCGATCGCCAGCGTCGCCGTGCCGCCGATGCGGTCGGCGACGAAGCCCGAGGCGATGCGGCTGATGATGCCGAGTGCCAGCATCAGCGAGAGCATCTCGGCGCCGCGCGCCACGCCGTAACCGAGATCGCTGCAATAGGCGACGATATGCACCTGCGGCATCGCCATGGCGACGCAGCAGGAGAAGCCCGCGATCGCCAGCAGCCACTGCAACTGGCTGGCCGAGAGTCCGAGATCGCCGCGCGCGTTCGTGCTCGCCGCCTCCTGCGCCGCGATGCTCGCCGCCGATGGCCGGCGGCGGAAGAACGGTGCCAGCGGCAGCATGATCGCCATGACCGCGAGCCCAATGCCGATATGGGTCGCGCGCCAGCCATGGCTGGCGACGCCCCAGGTGATGACCTGCGGCCAGATCACCCCAGCCAGATAGCTGCCCGAGGCTCCGAAGACGACGGCGAGCCCGCGATGCTTGCGGAACCAGTGCGAGAGATCCGCGATCAGCGGCGAGAAGCCGGCCCCGCCACCGACGCCGATCAGGAAGAGATGGACGAGCGCGAACTGCCAGAGCGATTGCGCCATCCCGGCGAGGATGTAGCCGCTGCCGAGCAGCAGCGCGCCGCCGACGATCGGCACGATGATGCCGTAGCGGTCGGCGATGCGGCCCATCGCGATATTGCCGAAGCCGAAGCCCAGCATGACGCAGGTATAGGGCAAGGAGGCGCCGGCCCGCAGCGTGCCGAACTCGGTCTGCACCGAAGGCAGCACCACGACGACGGACCAGGTGCCGACGCAGGCCGCCGTGCCGATCAGCAGCGAGATAGCCAGCCGCAGCCAGGCATAGGAGGAGTCGGGCGCGTAGCGGGTTTCGTCGGTGATCATGTTTCCTCGGCGCGCCGGCTCTGGGGCCAGACGTTCTTGACCGAGGAGTAAGGCAGGGCGCAGCGTCTCGGCAAGCGCGCCCCAAGCAGGGTGGCGCGGCGTCGATGTGTGCGCGCCCCTGCCCGAAACGAAGAAGCCTTCGCCTGGCGGCGAAGGCTTCAGCAGAGCAGTTGTCGATCGTGATCAGGCGGCGCGGCGCTCGTGGCGGCCTTCGTTGATCTCCTCGATGATCTTGGCGACAAAGGCCGGCAGATCGTCGGGCTTGCGCGAGGTGACGACGCCCTTGTCGGTCACGACCTCGCTGTCCTCCCAGAGCGCGCCGGCATTGATCATGTCCTGCTTCATCGTGTTGTACGACGTCAGGCGGCGGCCCTTGGCGATGCCGGTGTCGATCAGCAGCCAGGGTGCATGGCAGACGGCGGCGACGACCTTGCCCTGCTCGAAGAAGCGCTTGATCAGCGTCAGCGCCTCGGGCGTGCCGCGCAGCGTGTCGGGGTTCATCTGCCCGCCGGGCAGGACGATGGCGTCGTAAGTCTCGGCGCTGACCTCGGCGAGGGTCTTGTCGACCTTGACGGCGCGGCCCCAGTCCTTCTGGTCCCAGCCGGTGATTTCGCCGCCCTCAGGCGCGACGATATGCACGGTCGCGCCGGCTTCCTTCAGCTTGGCATGCGGGACATCGAGCTCCGACTGTTCGAAGCCGTTGGTGGCGAGGATGAGGATGGTCTTGCCAGAAAGCGAGCTCATGAAGAGCCTCCGTGTTCGGGTTGAGGGTGATGACCCGACAACCCGCACCGGCAACGTCCGTTCCTGCGGTCTTGCGTCGCTCCCCGCCGGGGCAGCTACCGGAAAACGCTTTCGCCCGCCTGATCGACCAACTGCTGGCCCTTGATCAGCGTGAAATCGACCGCCTCGTCCTTGCCGGGGAAACGGTCGGCCCGCACGAAGCGGTGGCTCTTCAGCTCCCCCTCGATCGTCTTCTCGACGACGCCGCAGAGCTGCCACTGGCCGCCCTCCTGATAGGGCGTAGCATGGATGGTGAAACCGTTGTGCTCGATGGTCTTGAGCGGGCCGGCCGGAGCCGCGTCAGCAGGCTTGCGACCACCGAACAGGGATTTCAGGAACGACATCGGGCTTTTCCTCCACAGCGGGTGCGCGGCCGCAGGGAGAACTACCCGCACCGCACCGCCCTGCCAAGGCGCGCGACGACGCGGCCGCGCTCAGGCGAGATGCAGCACCACTTCGCGGCGATGCGGCCGGGCGCGATGCTCGAACAGATAGATCCCCTGCCAGGTGCCGAGCGCGAGCCGCCCGCCCATGATCGGGATCGAGAGCGAAACGGGTGTCAGCGCCGCCTTGAGATGGGCGGGCATGTCGTCGGGCCCCTCGGCGCGGTGGACGAGATAATCCATCGCCGGTTCGTCCGCGGAGGGCACGAGCCGGCGGAAGAAGGCCTCGAGATCGACACGCACGTCGGGGTCGGCATTCTCCTGGATCAGCAGCGAGCAGGAGGTGTGACGCACGAAAACCGTCAGCAGCCCGGTCTCGATTCCCGCCTGCGCGACGAACTCATGGGCGCGCTCGGTGAACTCATAGAGGCCCGGCCCGTGCGTCGCGATCGCCAGCAGCGTCTGCGCCGCCATCTCAGCGTTCGGTCACGGCGAGCTTGGCGCCCAGCGCCACGAAGGCCGCCGCGAAGCCGCGCCGCAGCCAGGCCATCACCGCCGGGCGCGTCACCACCTTGTCGCGCATCGCCGCCGCGAAGAGGCCGTAGAGCGCGAAGACCACGAAGGTCATCGCCATGAACACGCCGGACAATTCGAGCATGCGTGCCAGTGGCGCCGCTTCGCCGGCCGCAATGAACTGCGGCAGGAAGGCGACGAAGAAAATCGAGAGCTTGGGGTTGAGCACATTGATCGCGACGCCGTCGCGCAGCACCCGCCAGGCCGAGCGCGAATCGGCCTTCGCTTCGACGGCGAGCGCGCCATGCTCCTGCAGCGTCTGCCAGGCCATGAACAAGAGATAGGCGACGCCAGCATATTTCACGACCGCGAAGGCGAGCGCGCTGGCGTGCAGCAGGGCCGCCAGCCCCAGCATCGCCGCCAGCAGATGCGGCACGATGCCGAGCGTGCAGGCGAAGGCGGCGAGCACGCTCGCCCGGGAGCCCCGGGTGAGCCCCGCCGCGATGGTGTAGATCGCGCCCGTCCCCGGCGAGGCGACGACGATCAGCGAGGTCAGCAGGAATTCGGGCGACATGGGCGCAAGCCTCCGCGGAGCAGCGGCCAGCAAGCCGCAAGCCGCCGCCGGGATCAAGCCCGCCTCGCCTGCATCCCCGGCCAGCCTCAAAACTTAGGTATTGACCTAAGTATTTTTCTGAGCTTGGATCGCGCCATGTCCGTGACGCCCCCCACCCTCGACGACACCTTCCGTGCCCTGGCCGATCCAACCCGGCGCGCGGTGGTGCAGGCGCTGGGGCGGGGGCCGGCCTCGGTCAGCGAACTCGCCCGGCCCTTCGAGATGGCGCTTCCGAGCTTCCTTCAGCACCTCAGGGTCCTGGAGGAGAGCGGGCTCGTCACCACGATCAAATCGGGGCGCGTGCGCACCTGCTCCCTGCGCCGGGAACCTCTCGCCGCCGCCGAAACCTGGCTGGAGGCCCAACGCAGCCTCTGGACGCAGCGCCTCGACCAGCTCGACGCCTTCGTCCTGCACCTGAAAAACGACGAGGAACGCCCATGACGACCCTGCCCGCCGCCGCCTTCGACCCGGCGCTCGATCTCGAACTCAGGCGCGAGGTCGCGGTGCCGCCTCATCTGGTCTGGCGCGCCTGGACCGAGCCGGCCCTGCTCACGCAGTGGTTCACGCCCGCCCCCTGGCGCACCACGCATTGCGAGATCGACCTGCGCCCCGGCGGCAAATTCCGCACCGTGATGGAGGGCCCCAACGGCGAGAAGAACGACGGAACCGGCTGCTTTCTCTACGTGATCCCGCAGAAACTGCTCGTCTTCACCGACGCGCTCGGCCCCGGCTACCGCCCGCTGGGCTCCGGCTTCATGACCGCCTCGATCGAAATCCAGCCGACGGAGACCGGAACGCTCTACACGGCCCGCGCCCTGCACAAGGACGAAGCCGGCCGCAAGCAGCACGAGGAGATGGGCTTCCAGCAGGGCTGGGGCACGGCGCTCGACCAGTTGGTGGCGCTGGTGAAGGGGATGTGACGGCCACAATCCCTGCCACGAACAAGAAAGCCGGCCTCGCGGCCGGCTTTTTCGTCAATTGTCCAGGAAGCTCCGCAGCTTCCTCGACCGGCTCGGATGCTTCAGCTTCCGGAGCGCCTTCGCCTCGATCTGGCGGATGCGCTCGCGGGTCACGCTGAACTGCTGGCCGACCTCTTCGAGCGTGTGGTCGGTGTTCATGCCGATGCCGAAGCGCATGCGCAGCACGCGCTCCTCGCGCGGGGTCAACGAGGCCAGCACGCGCGTGGTGGTTTCGCGCAGATTGCTCTGGATCGCCGCGTCGATCGGCAGGATCGCGTTCTTGTCCTCGATGAAGTCGCCGAGATGGCTGTCCTCCTCGTCGCCGATCGGGGTCTCCAGCGAGATCGGCTCCTTGGCGATCTTGAGGACCTTGCGCACCTTCTCCAGCGGCATGGCGAGCTTCTCGGCCAGTTCCTCCGGGGTCGGCTCGCGGCCGATCTCGTGCAGCATCTGGCGCGAGGTCCGCACGATCTTGTTGATCGTCTCGATCATGTGGACGGGGATGCGGATCGTGCGGGCCTGGTCGGCGATCGAACGGGTGATCGCCTGGCGGATCCACCAGGTCGCATAGGTCGAGAACTTGTAGCCCCGGCGGTACTCGAACTTGTCGACCGCCTTCATCAGGCCGATATTGCCTTCCTGGATCAGGTCGAGGAACTGCAGGCCGCGATTGGTGTATTTCTTCGCGATCGAGATCACGAGGCGAAGATTGGCCTCGATCATCTCCTTCTTCGCCTGACGCGCCTCGCGCTCGCCCTTCTGGACCATCAGCACGATCTTGCGGAATTCCTGGATCTCCAGGCCTGTTTCGGAGGCCAGCGTGTGGATGTCCTCGCGCAGGCTCTTGATCCGCTCCAGCTCTGACCCGACGAACTCGCGCCAGCCGCGCGAGCCGAGCTTGGAGACGCGCAGGATCCACTTGGGATCGAGCTCGCCGCCGACATGCTGCTTGAGGAAGTCCTCGCGGCCGACGCCATAGCTCTCCGCCAAGCGCAGCAGGCGCGTCTCATGTCCGATCAGGCGCTTGTTGATGTCGTAGAGCTGCTCGACCAGCGCCTCGATGCGGTTGTTGTTGAGCGAGAGCGACTTCACCGCAGTGATGATGTCGTCCTTGAGCTTCTTGTATTTGCGGTCCTGCGACGGCGAGAGCTTGGTGTTCTCCAGCCGGTTGGCAATATCCTGGTCCTGCAGGCGGCGCAGCTTCTTGTAGTTGTCGGCGATCGAATCGAAGGTCTCGAGCACGCGCGGCTTGAGCTCGGCCTCCATGGCCGAGAGCGAGACGTTGTTCTCCATGTCGTCGTCGTCGAGATCGGGCGGCAGCTCGCCTTCCGGAGTCTCGCCTTCGGCGGCCGGCGCGGCCTCCACCTCGCCGCCCTCGCCCGCAATCTGCGTCGGGTTCTTGCCGTCGGGGCCGGCATAGGTCGCTTCGAGATCGATGATGTCGCGCAGCAGCACCTTGGCTTCGTTCAGCTCGTCGCGCCAGATGATGATCGCCTGGAAGGTCAGCGGGCTCTCGCAGAGCCCCGCGATCATCGCCTCGCGCCCGGCCTCGATGCGCTTGGCGATCGCGATCTCGCCCTCGCGGGAGAGCAGCTCGACCGAACCCATCTCGCGCAAATACATCCGCACCGGATCGTCGGTGCGTTCGGTGGGCTCGAGATTGCGCTTGGTCTCGACCGGCAGGGCCGAGCGCGAGGCGTCGACGAGATCGCCGCCCTCCGGCTCTTCCTCGTCGGCGCCGTTGGTGCCGGTGCGGGCCGCGGCGCGCTCCTCGCCGGAGGCTTCCGGGTCCTCGTTGTCGACGACGTTGATGCCCTGCTCGCTGAGCTGGCCGAGAACATCCTCGATCTGCTCGGACGAGAACTCCTCCGAAGGCAGCACCTCGTTCAATTCGTCATAGGTCACATAGCCGCGCTTCTTGGCGAGCTTGATCATGCGCCTGACGGCCTGATCCGTCAGATCGAGCAACGGACCGTCGGAGGTCGGGGGGGCTTCCGGCGTGGCCTGGTCGGCCTTGTCCCGTTCGCTCGTTTTCGTCGCCATCAACAGCGCTCCGCACTCTCAGGCCGCCACGGCTCGGAAGAAGCCATTTGCGGACGCATAAAAGGGCGGCGCGGCCGCAGGTCCGGCGCGCTCACCCCACCCAAATCACACAGGCGAGATGGCACCGCTCATCCTTGATGAACCGTAAACCAAATCCCGCCGACACGCAGACCTGACCGGAAGGACCCGTGAAACTCGCTCAATCCTCGGACATCGCCTCCGTCCCCTCGATCGTTTCGAGGCGAGCCTTGACGTCCTTGATCCAGGCGAAATTGGCTTCGGTCGCTTCGTCAGCCAATGCGCGCTCGGCTGCCTTCAACTCGCTATGTAGCGTCCGCGCGCGATGATGCAAGACGATAGCCTGACGAATCGAGTCGAAAACCGATTCCGGATCAGCGGCTTGCGCCAGTTTCAACCGCTCCGCCGGCCCCGTCACCGCCATCAATTGCGCCTGCGCCTCCCTGACGCGCGGCTGTTCCAGCCTGTTCGCCAGCGCCTCTTCGTCGAGCACGCCCTCCATCGCGGCGTCGAGCAGCGCCTGGCGGAAGCGCTCGGCGGCGGGGCCGTCGAGCGACAGATCGGCGATTTCGTCGGCGCAGCGCAGGATCAGCGCGGGATGGCTCGCCAAAGCGAGCAGGATGAAGGCCTCGCGGGTGTCCTCGCCGCGGCCGCGCGCCATGATCTTGGTCCGAGTCAGCTGGCTCGAGGCCTTCAGCGGCCCGACTGACCAGGGCGAGGGCTGCGGGAATCCGCCGCGGCCGCCGCGCGCCGCTCCGCCCCCCTGCCCCCGCCCGCGCGGGTAGCCGCCCTCACGCCGCTCGGCCCGCGCCGGCGCCGCGCTGGCGAAGAGCTGCGCCAGCCGCTCATCCATCTCGCGGCGGTAGTGCTTGCGCGTCGTCTCGTCGCGGATCTGACCGAGCGGCTCCTTCAGCCGCCGCTCGAAGGCGGCGCGGCGTTCGGGCGTATCGAGCGGCCCGGCCTCGACCTCCCGCGTCCACAGCATGTCGACCAGCGGACGCGCCGCGCCCAGAACCTCGGCGATGGCCGCCTTTCCGCCGGACCGGGCCAGATCGTCGGGGTCCTGCCCCTCGGGCAGCAGCGCGAAGGAGAGCGACTTGCCGGGCTCGAGCAGCGGCAGGGCGATGTCGATCGCGCGGCTCGCCGCCTTCCGGCCGGCCTTGTCGCCGTCGAGGCAGATCACAGGCTCGTCGGCCATGCGCCAGAGCAGCGTCAGCTGATCTTCGGTCAGCGCCGTGCCGAGCGGGGCCACCGTCTGCGGGAAGCCGGCGAGCGCCATGGCGATGACGTCGACATAGCCCTCGACCACGATCGCCTGCCCGGTGTCATGGGCGGCCTTGCGGGCATTGTGGTGGTTGAAGAGGAGCGAGCCCTTGTGAAAGAGCGGCGTCTCCGGCGAGTTGAGGTATTTCGCCGAGACCTCGGCGCTCATCGCCCGCCCGCCGAAGGCGACGACACGCCCCCGCGAGTCATGGATCGGGAACATGATGCGGTCGCGGAAGCGGTCATAGGGCACGGCGATCTCCTCGCCATGCACGAGCAGCCCGGCCTCCATCATCAGCTCGGCAGACACGCCCTTCCCCGCGAGATGGTCGCGCAGTGCGAAGCGGTCGGCCGGGCCATAGCCGATGCGGAAGCGTGTGCGCGCCTCACCGTCGAGACCGCGCGAGGCGAGATAGCGCCGCGCCTGACCACCGCGTTCGCCCAACAGCTCGGCCTCGAAGAAGCGCGCCGCCAGTTCGACGACCTCGTGCAGGCCCTTGCGTCTCTCCTCCTGGACCTGCGCTTCCTGCGTGATCTTCGGCAGCGTCACGCCGGCTTCCGCCGCCAGCTTCTCGACCGCCTCGGGAAAGGACAGCCCTTCCGTCTCCATCACGAATTTGAAGATGTCGCCGTTCTTGCCCGACGAAAAGTCGAAGAACGAGGCCTTCTGGTCGTTGACGAAGAAGGACGGCGTCTTTTCCGCATTGAAGGGCGAAAGACCCTTCCATTCACGTCCCGCCTTCGCCAGGCGCACGCGCTTGCCCACAACCGCCGAGACCGGCAGCCGCGCCTTGATCTCTTCCAGAAGGGAGGGCGGGAACTTCATCGTTTCCTATGTGGGCGCGAGCCCGGCGAAAGCCAATCGCGGATCTTGCCGGAGCCCGGTTTGTTGGCGCTATCCACAGCACCGTGATAAAGAAAATCCGCCGGAAGGAAGAAAGCCATGGCGCTGAACATCAAGGATCCGGAGACGGAAAAGGCCGTGCGGACGCTGGCGAAGCGCCGCGGCCTCAGCCTGACCGAAGCCGTGCGTCAGGCTGTCAGCAGCGAACTCGGCAAGGACGAATTGTCGGAGGAAGAGAAGGCGCGGCGGATCGCGGAGAGCAAACTCTGGTTGGCGGAATTCTATAAGAAGTACGACATCAAGCCCGCCGAGCGATCGATGACCAAGCAAGAGATGGACGATATCATCGGTTATGACGAGAACGGCGTGTGGTGAAGATCGTCGTTGATAGCTCGGTCGTCATCGCCATCCTGAGGCATGAAAGCGATGCCGAGGCTTGGCTCGGGCAAGTCGCGTCAGCGTCAGATCTTTGCATTTCTGCGGTCAATGCGCTTGAGACTCGCATCGTATTGGAGATGGCAAGAGGCTCGATCCTGCACGCTTCGACGACCTGATGAGCCGATGGAAGATCGACATCGTCCCCTTCGACGAAGCCCTCGCCGGTCTCGCCTTTGAAGCCTATCGCCGCTTCGGCAAGGGCCGCCATCCAGCTAGGCTCAACATGGGCGACTGCGCCGCCTATGCACTGGCGCAGGCACGCCGCTGGCCGCTGCTGTTCAAGGGCGATGATTTTGCCCTGACGGATGTCGAGCGGGCGTAACCGGCACTAGGCGCGGTATTGCCCTTGACGACCGAAAAACACAAACGTATATACAAATAAGCTCTGTTGCAGAGCCATCGGCCGCACCGTGCGGCGCTCAAGGAACGGCCGCATGGTGCGGCGCTCGATTGGAGCGTGGACAATGGTGCAACGTAACCGGCTTGATGGCGGAGCAGCAGACGATGGACGAGGATGCGGATCGGTTTGAGTGGGACGATCACAAGAACATTGTGAACACCAACAAACACGGCGTTTCATTCGAGGATGCGGCAGAAGCGTTCAGCGATCCGCGGAGTTTTGAATATCGATCTCCTATACAGCATTCTGAACAGCGGTGTGTCCTCGTTGGAATGATGCAGACGCGCCTGATTTCAGTGATTTACACTCTTAGGGGCTCGCGCATCCGCATTATCTCGGCACGTGCAGCAAGACGCGAAGAGCGAAAGCTATGGAACGCGAACACATTGTAACGCTGGTCGCCACGCTCGACGATGACACCTACATCATCGAGCATCCCGACGGCAGTCTCGAGCGACGCAAGAGCCAGACCGACTGGGCGCGGATCGACGCCCTGACGGATGAGGAAATCGAGGCAGCCGCCCGTTCCGATCCCGACTGGGATGGCTTGCTCGATCTCGATTGGTCGAAGGTTGAGATTACCCGCCCGGCACGCAAACAGGCGATCTCGATTCGTCTCGATGAGGACGTGCTCGATTTCTTCAAGCGAGGCGGCGCGGGCTATCAGAAGCGGATCAACGCCGTGCTGCGATCCTATGTGACGGCGGCAGCCAAGGGCACGCCGTCCAGGCCCAAGTCGGCCTCGAAATCGAAGCGCCTTGGGGCCAAAGCCTGAGCCTCACCCCGCCAGCGCAGCCTTCACCAGCCCGCTCGCCTTGCCGAAATCCATCTGGCCGGCGAATTTGGCGCGCAGGATCGCGATGACCTTGCCCATGTCCTTCACCGAGGCGGCGCCACTTTCGGCGACTGCGGCTGCGATGGCGGCCTGAACCTCATCCTCGGACATCTGCTTGGGCATATAGGAGGCGATCACCTCGACCTCGGCGCGCTCGCCGGCGGCCAGTTCGGGGCGGCCGTTGGCGTCGTAGATCGCAATCGATTCCTGGCGCTGCTTGATCATCTTCTGCAGCAGGGCAAGCAGCTCGTCGGGCGTCGTCTCTGGCTTGCCGAGCCCGCGCGCCTCGATGTCCTTGTCCTTCAGCGCCGAGGTGATCATCCGGATCGTCGAGACCTTGCCCTTGTCCCCGGCCTTCATCGCTTCCTTGAGGTCGGCCGTGAAGCGCTCGCGCAGGCTGGTCATGCGGGTATTCCTTCGTTGTGCAGCGGGCTTCGCACCCGCGTCGATTGACGGCATGGGAGCGCGTCTTTAAGGCTCGCGCTCCAGACGCGGACAGCGAAACCCGCTGCCGCCCATGCATTGCCGCAAGCCAGCGCGGCCTGGACCGAGACATAGACATGACCGCACACGAAGGAAACCCCGCCACGAGCGGCTGGAGCGAACCGCGCGCGACCGCCTTGCTGGTCCTCGCCGACGGCACGGTGCTGGAGGGCTTCGGGCTGGGTGCCACCGGCGAGGCACCGGGCGAGGTCTGCTTCAACACGGCGATGACGGGCTATCAGGAAATCCTGACCGACCCCTCCTATGCCGGCCAGATCGTGACCTTCACCTTCCCCCATATCGGCAATGTCGGCGTCAACGACGACGACACCGAAACGGTCAATGCCGCCGCCTCATCCGGCGTGCGCGGCATCGTGCTCCACGCCGCCATCACCGAGCCCTCGAACTGGCGCGCGAGCCGCCATTTCGACGCCTGGCTCAAGGCGCGCAACATCGTCGGCATCTGCGGCGTCGACACCCGCGCGCTGACCGCCCTGATCCGCGACAACGGCATGCCCAATGCGATCCTCGCCCACGCCCCCGACGGCGTCTTCGACATTCCGCGCCTGCAGGCGATGGCGGCCGAACTGCCCGACATGGCGGGCCTCGACCTCGTGCCGATGGTCACCTCCGCCCAGCGCTACGACTGGGATGAGACGCCCTGGCAGTGGCCCGCCGGCTACGGCAAGCGCGACGGCGCGGCCCACAAGGTCGTCGCGATCGATTACGGCGTGAAGCGCAACATCCTGCGCCTGCTGTCCAAGGCCGGCTGCGACGTCACCGTCGTTCCCTCGACCGCCTCGGCGCAGGAGATCCTGGCGCTGAAGCCGGACGGCATCTTCCTCTCCAACGGCCCGGGGGACCCGGCCGCGACGGGCGAATATGCCGTCCCGGTGATCAAGGAACTGCTGGAGAAGAAGGTCCCGACCTTCGGCATCTGCCTCGGCCACCAGATGCTGGCGCTCGCCGTCGGCGGCCAGACGATGAAGATGAAGCAGGGCCATCACGGCGCCAACCACCCGGTGCAGGACAAGACCACCGGCAAGGTCGAGATCGTCTCGATGAATCATGGCTTCGCGGTCGATCCCGCCTCGCTGCCGGCCCATGCGGTCGAGACCCATGTCTCGCTCTTCGACGGCTCGAACAGCGGCTTCGCGCTGACCGACCGCCCGGCCTTCAGCGTCCAGCACCACCCGGAAGCCTCGCCCGGTCCGCAGGACAGCCACTACTTGTTCAAGCGCTTCGTCGAGATGATGGAGGCGGAAAAGGCGAAGACGGCGGCCTGAGACGGCATACTCTGCCAGTCGACGGATATGACTTTTGAACCGCACCGTCATCCCGGACAAGCTGCGTAGCAGCGCCGCTCCGGGATCCATCGTAGAGCGCCGGAGCCCTCCGATGGATCCCGGCGCTCCGCTACGCTACGGCCGGGATGACGCCGCGGAGGGTGGACGAGCTTTCAAGCTCATTGACAGCCCCCGCCGCCTGCGCTTGAAGCGGCTCATGACCCCAGCGACCTGCCTCGCCCGGACCTATTACGCCCCGTCCTCATAAGGCGGGTCGCATTCTCATGCTTCAACCGCCGCGCTGGCGGTTGAACTCAGGCAGTCACCCGGCATCGCGGCCCTCTCCAGGGAACCCGACCATGCCACGCCAGCGCAAATCCTTCTCCTCCCTCGGCCTGCTCGGCTTCGGCGCCTTCGGGCAGCTGATGGCGCAGCATCTGCAACCCCATCTTCGCCTCGTCGTCTGCGATCCCGCCCGGCCGCCGCAGCCCGATCCTTCGGGCCAGGGGCTCGTGCCGGGCGACGTCGCGGCCGTGGCGGCCTGCGACATCGTCGTGCTCGCCGTCCCGGTCGACGCGATGGCACAGGCGATCGCGAGCCTCCGCCCGCATCTGCGCGCCGGCACCGTCGTGCTGGATGTCAGTTCGGTGAAGATCGAGCCCGCCCGCCTGCTGCTGGAGGGCTTGCCGGAGCAGGTCGAGATCATCGGCACGCATCCGCTCTTCGGCCCGCAGAGCGCGCGCGACGGGCTGGCCGGCTTGAAGATCGCGCTCTGTCCGATTCGCGGTCACAGCGTCCGGCGGATCGCCGCCTTCCTGCGCCGGAGCTTCGCGCTCGACGTGATCCTGACCACACCGGACGCGCATGACCGCGACATGGCGCTGGTCCAGGGCCTGACCCATCTCGTCGCCAAGATCCTCGTCCGCATGGAGCCGGTGCCGCGCCGGATGACGACGCGCAGCTTCGACCTGCTGATGCAGGCAACCGAGATGGTGCGCCACGACGCGCCAGGCGTCTTCCTGGCGATCGAGCGGGCGAACCCGCATGCGCGAGCCGTGCGGGAGCGCTTCTTCGCCCATGCGCGCGATCTCACCCAGGCGTTGGAGCGGCAGCATTGCCCGCAAGAGGCACCGGCCGACATCGCGATGGCCGCATCCGGCCCTTTCGCGCCGGGCCATCCTGCCCTATTGCAGCGCAATATGTTCCCTGAGCGTCACGCGAAATCATGATCCGCCTCGAAAACATCGGCAAGCAGAACGGCCAGCAGATCGTCTTCATCGAGGCCTCGGCCTCGCTTCTGAAGGGCGAGAAGGTCGGCCTCGTCGGCCCCAATGGTGCCGGCAAGACCACCTTGTTCCGGATGATCACGGGGCAGGAGCAGCCCGACGAGGGCATGGTCCAGGTCGATCGCGGCATCACCATCGGCTATTTCAGCCAGGATGTCGGCGAGATGCAGGGCATGAGCGCGGTCGCCGCCGTGATGGAGGGCGCCGGCCCCGTCAGCGCCGTGGCGGCCGAACTGCGCGAGCTCGAGACGGCGATGGGCGATCCCGACCGCGCCGAGGAGATGGACGAGATCATCACCCGCTACGGCGAGGTCCAGGGGCGCTTCGAGGAGCTCGACGGCTATGCGCTCGATGGCCGCGCCCGCGAGGTTCTCGACGGTCTCGGCTTCAGCCAGGAGATGATGGAGGGCGATGTCGGCGCGCTCTCGGGCGGCTGGAAGATGCGCGTCGCGCTCGCCCGCATCCTGCTGATGCGCCCCGATGCGATGCTGCTCGACGAGCCCTCCAACCATCTCGATCTGGAAAGCCTGATCTGGCTGGAATCCTTCCTCAAGGGCTATGAGGGCGCACTGCTGATGACCTCGCACGACCGCGAGTTCATGAACCGCATCGTCGGCAAGATCGTCGAGATCGATGCCGGTGCGCTGACCTCCTATTCCGGCAATTACGAATTCTACCAGCAGCAGCGCGCGCTCGCCGAGAAGCAGCAGCAGGCGCAGTTCGAGCGCCAGCAGGCCATGCTCGCCAAGGAAGTCGCCTTCATCGAGCGCTTCAAGGCGCGCGCCTCCCACGCCGCCCAGGTTCAGAGCCGCGTCAAGAAGCTCGACAAGATCGAGAAGGTCGAGCCGCCCAAGCGCCGCCAGACCGTCTCCTTCGATTTCCCCCCCGCCCCGCGCTCGGGCGAGGATGTCGTCACGCTCAAGGGCGTCGAAAAGCGCTATGGCAGCCGCACCATCTATGAGGCGCTCGACTTCCAGATCCGCCGCAGGGAACGCTGGTGCGTCATGGGCGTCAACGGCGCCGGCAAGTCGACTTTGCTGAAGCTGGTGACCGGCTCGACCGAGCCCGATTCCGGCAGCGTCGCGCTCGGCGGCTCGATCAAGCTCGGCTATTTCGCCCAGCATGCCATGGAGGTCCTGGACGGCGACCGCACCATCTTCCAGTCGCTCGAAGACCGCTTCCCCCAGGCCGGACAGGGCTCGCTGCGCGCACTCGCCGGCTGCTTCGGCTTCTCCGGCGACGATGTTGAGAAGCGCTGCCGCGTGCTCTCGGGCGGCGAGAAGGCCCGCCTCGTCATGGCGCTGATGCTCTATGACCCGCCGAATTTCCTCGTCCTCGACGAGCCGACCAACCATTTGGACATCGCGACCAAGGAAATGCTGATCAATGCGCTGGCGCAGTACGAGGGCACCATGCTCTTCGTCAGCCACGACCGGCATTTCCTCGCCGCGCTCTCCAACCGCACGCTGGAACTGACGCCCGACGGCGTCCACGCCTTCGGCGGCGGCTACACCGAATATGTCGCCCGTACCGGCCAGGAAGCGCCGGGCCTGCGGAGCTAACGACGTCGGGAGGCGAGGCCGTGCTTGAGATGTGTCCGCCGTCATTGCGAGGAGCGTCAGCGACGAAGCAATCCAGGGGCGGCAGCGCTCGACGTCCTCTGGATTGCTTCGCTTCGCTGCAATGACGGTCTGCCTGGAGGTGAAAGCGTCGCGTGATGACGACGCGATTCAGATCAAGGGGCGGGTCGGCCCGACGCGCTAAACATCGGGTCCGACGATCAGCCGCGAGCCCCCATGACCGACAATCCCCTCCCCCGGCCCGGCGCCGCCCATCCCGCCATCTCCGAGGCGATGATCGCGACACTGGTCGCGCGCTTCTATGCCAAGGCGCGCGAGGACGCCGTGATCGGCCCGATCTTCATGGGCGCCGTCGCGGACTGGGACGAGCACATCGCCAACATCGCCGATTTCTGGAGTTCGGTGATGCTGCGCACCGGGCGCTATCACGGCCGCCCGATGCGCCCGCATCTGATCCTGCCGCTGGAACCGCAGCATTTCGACCGCTGGCTCGCCCTGTTCGAGGAGACGGCGGCGGACATCTGCGGTGATTCGGACGTCGCCGACGCGTTCATCATCCGCGCCCGGCGCATCGCCGACTCATTCGAGATGGGCCGGGCGACGGTCACAGGCGCGATCGCCCGCCCGCGCCACAGCCGGGACTGAGGCTCGGCGCCTTGCCGCGACGACGCGCACCGTGATGGAATGAGGGATGGACGCGCCCCTCATCCGCCTGCTCGGCCCCGCCGACGCCGCCGCCTATCGCTTGCTCCGCCTGCAGGCTCTGCGCGACCACCCCGAGGCCTTCGGGGCGAGCCATGAGGACGAGGCCGCGCGCAGCCTCGAGATGACGGCGAAGCGCCTCGATGGCGGACCCTTGAACTGCGTCTTCGGCGCCTTCGCCGGAGACGATCTCGTTGGCACCGCCGGCTTCATCGTGCCGGACCGCTCCGCGAAATCCCGCCACAAGGGCCTGCTCGTCGGCGTCCATGTCGCACCGGCCCGTCGCGGTCATGGCCTTGGCCGCGCACTGGTCACGGCCGTCATCGACCATGCGCGCGCCCATGTCGTGCTGCTGCAGGCCGGCGTCGGGGTGAGCAATGCGCCGGCGCTGCGGCTCTATGAGAGCCTCGGCTTCCGGCATTACGGATTGGAGGAGAAGGCGCTGCGGGTCGATGGCGCCTTCGTCGACGAGGCGCTGATCGTGCTGGATTTTGCGGCCGAGGGCTGACGAACAGACGCTGACAGCCGCCGCTCTTTCGCGCAGCCCTCATCCTGAGGAGCGCTCCGCGTCAGCGGCGTCTCGAAGGATGCTCCAGGAGGCTCCGGAACCATCTGGAGCATCCTTCGAGACGCGCTCCTGCGGAGCGCTCCTCAGGATGAGGACCCAGACGATGGCCCCCAAGAGCCTAAAACCCCCGCGCTGCCAGGGCCTTCTCGTCGTCCTGGATATAGTCCCGGATCACCGGCACGGCGCTCTTGTGCGGGCCGAGCAGGAGTTGGAACACCATGTCGCCGCCGATGTCGAAGGAGATCGAGCAGGCGCAGAGATAGAACTCCCACATCCGCGCGAAACGCTCGCCCATCATCGCCACCACCTGCGGCCGCTGCGCCATGAAGCGCTCGCGCCAGGCTTCAAGCGTCCAGTGGTAGTGCCGCCGCCAGAACTCGCAGTCGGAATGCCAGAGCCCGGTCTGCTCGACGGCCGCGAACACCTCCGACAGCGCCGGCGCATAGCCGCCGGGGAAGATGTACTTGTCGAAGAACGGACCCGTGAAGCCCGGCGGGCCGACGCGGCCGATGCAGTGGACCAGCGCGATGCCGTCCGGCGTCAGCAAATCGCGGATCTTTTCGAAATATTCGAGGTAGTGCGCGACGCCGACATGCTCCATCATGCCGACCGAGACGACCCGGTCGTAGGTCCCGCCAAGCTCGCGATAGTCCTTGTTGACGAAGGTCACAGTGTCGCCGACGCCGGCCGCCTCGGCCCGCTTCTGGGCAGCAGCCATCTGGTCGGGCGAAACGTTGAGGCCGGTGACCTTCGCGCCGCAGGCCTTGGCGAGATAGATCGCCAGTTCCCCCCAGCCCGAGCCGATATCGAGGACGGTCATCCCCGGCTCGATCTTCAGCTTGGCGGCGATGTGTCGGAGCTTCGCCCGTTGCGCATTCTCGAGCCCCACCTCCGGCGAATGCCAGTAGGCGCAGGAATAGGTCATCGTCTCGTCGAGCCAAAGCCGGTAGAAATCGGTCGGTATGTCGTAGTGGTGCTGGACCTTCTTCCCGGCGACGCCGAGCGGGTTGTGCATCCGGAAGCGCCGAATCTTGAAACGCACCGAGCGGATCAGCTTTTGGATCGGATGCTTGCGCAGCTCCTTGCGCTGCAGCCAGAACAGCGTCAGCAGGTCGTGGATCGTGCCTTCCTCGAAGTCGATCCGCCCGTCCATATAGCCCTCGGCGAGCGCCAGTTCCGGATTGAGGAAGAGCTCACGCTCGATCCGGTCGTCATGGAAGCGCACGGTGACGGAGGGTGCCGTCTTGACGGCGCCAGCAAAGCGCAGTTCGCCGGGCCCTGGCCCGAAGATATGGCGCGTTTCGTCCGGCGTGATCACCGTCAGGCGCCCCATCCTGACGAAACGCTTCAGCAAACGCGGTAGCAACAACATCGCAGCCCTCACCCCGCGCCAATTTAGAGCATGTCGAAGCTGTCGAGGAAACCTCCGGCAACCAAACAGCAACGTCAGCCTCGCTCCATCCCGATCCGGCAGGATGCCTCCACAAATCGAAGGGAGCGGGCGCAACGGAATGGACAAGCGGTTTTCGAAGCGTTGGCGCTCGCATCTGCGGATGGCGAAGCTGTTCGACCGCTCGCAGCGCTTCCTCGTCGAATGCCGCATCCTCGATCTCTCGGCGACGGGGGCACGCCTGAAACCCCAGAGCGACCGGCCGCTGCCGCTCGAGCTGCATCTGCAGGACGAGGTGATGGAGGTCTCGAAGCGCGCCACCATCGTCTGGATCCAGCGCGGCGAGATCGGCATCCGCTTCGCGGCCGATCCCGAGACCCGTTGAGCCTCGTGCGATGACCGCTCGCACGCAGGACTCGCGGGACCGGGACGGCTCGGGGAACCCGACACGGCCATGCGCGTTCACCGGCACGAGGACGCCCCTGCCGCCTGACGGGACAACCATGGACGACGACCGCATCACCCGCATCGCACGCGCGCTCTGCCGCTCGGCCCGAATCGATCCCGATGGCATCCTGCCGGGTGAAGGCGCCGATCCGGAACTCCTGCGCCACGATGTGCGCGGCCAGGTCGGCGGCCGCGCAGTCCCGGCCTGGACGATGTTCCGCGGCGCCGCGCTGACCTTCATCCAGGCCCATGAGGAGCGAGTCGTCACGCCGCTCTGATATTCCCCCGCGCTTGCTAAGCGGGTCGCCGGCGGCATAGTGCTCGCCTCTCGCGCGGAGGCAGCCGCGCATCCTGGCGGAACGGCGAAGCATGTCCTGGCGCGATTTCTGGAACGGCGAGCACGCGATCTATGTCTCGCCACGCCACAAGACCCTGCATTACCGCCAGATCGCGAGCGACCTGATCGGCCATATCCCGGCGCCCGACGCCGTCGTGCTCGACCATGGCTGCGGCGAGGCGCTCGATGCCGGCCGCGTCGCCGGCCATTGCGGCCGGCTCTATCTTTGCGAGGCCGCGCCCAGCGTGCGCGACAAGCTGCGCGCCATGCTCGGCGGCAAGGCGAACGTCGCCGTGGTCTCGCCCGAGGAAGTCGAGGCTCTGCCCGACGCAACCCTCGATCTCGTTGTCGCCAACTCGCTGATCCAGTACCTCTCGCGCGACGAACTCGTCGCTCTGCTCGCCACCTGGCGCGGCAAGCTCAAGCCGGGCGGCAAACTCGTCGTCGCCGACATCATCCCGCCCGATGTCAGCCCGCTGACCGACGCATCGCAGCTCCTCGCCTTCGCCTGGCGCGGCGGGTTCCTCACGGCGGCACTCGCCGGCCTCGTCCGCACCGCCTTCTCGGACTACCGCAAGCTGCGGGCGCAATACGGCCTTTCGACCTACCACATCGACGAGATTGCCGGGCTGATCGCAGCCGCCGGCTTCGAGGACGCGGCGCCCGCGAAGAATTTCGGCCACAACCCACATCGGCTGACTCTGGTCGCGCGCAAGGCGGGGTAAGGCGGTGCATGTCGCGGCGACCCGCGGCTGGATGGGGAGGTGTCGCAATGCCATGGGGAAGGTGCGCCGCGATGGCGATGCTGCTTTGGCTCTTTGGGCCCGTGTCGGCATCGGCCCAGTTGCATCCTCAGGAACTGCTCGCGACGCCCTGGATCAAGGCCGCCTGGACACGGGCTCTTGCCGGAGAGCGCTTCGAGCGCTGGGACTCGTGGATCGCTCCGCTCGCCGGTGTCGGCTCGGCGCCCGAGACCCGGCAGGATGCCAGCGGCAAGAGCTGGACCGTGATCAATCTCTGCCAGCCTCGCAATTGCTCCGACAACAAGTTGATCGTCCTGATCGACCCGTCCCGCCGGACGATCCACGCGCTGCAGACGACGGCGAATCCGTCACGCGAGCGCTTCTTCAATCGGCCGGACGCGGAGATGCAGGGCCTGCTGCGGGCCGCACGCGCAGGTAACCTGGCTCGGACGTCCCTCCCGGCAACGGCGCCTGCCGCCGCTACCCCCGATCCCGCCCCCTCCCCTGGTGTCGCCGGAGCGGCTGGCACGATCGAGGGCGAACTGTCCTATCCGAGCGACTACATCCCACCGGACATGCAGATCTGTGCGGAGGACATCGCCACGAAACAACTGACCTGCTCGACGCGGAAGACGCGCGCTGGCAAGCAGATGCGCTATTCGATGTCGCTGCCGGCGGGCGAGTATTTCGTCTTCGCACAGACGAAGGATTCTCCCGGGCAACGGGCCTATTACTCCGAATTCGTGGTCTGCGGCCTGAATGCCGCCTGCAAATCCCACAAGCCGATCGCCGTCGCCGTCGCGCCGGGCGTGGCCCGCAAGAAGATCGATCCGCAGGACTGGTACGCGCCCTGACGGCGGCGGCGCCTTCACCCCGACCGGTCGGCGAAAGAAAAGAACTTGTGCCCGAGGAACGAGAACACCATGACGAATCCCGTGGTGACGAACTGCATCGGCAGATAGGGCAGGCCTAGCCGCGTCACGAACAGGTGCATCAGCGCCCAGGTCAGCCCGAACCCGCCGACGGCGATCAGGCCGAAGCGCCAGCTCGCTTGGGCGTGGCTGCGGGTCGCCTCGAAGGTCATCCAGCGGTTCAGCGTGTAGGAGGCCACGGCCCCGACGACGAAGCCCGCCAGGGTCGCCGGCACCGGATCGACCTGCGCGAGCTCGACCAGCGCGACCAGCACACCGTAATGCGCCACCGCGGTGAGCCCGCCGGCAAGCACATAGGCCAGGAGCTGGCGGGTCTGACGGGGATAGCGGCGCAGCGGCATCGCGCCTCCTTACAGGCTTTGCCCCAACGAAGCCTGAACGGCGTTCGCGCCGCAGCAGGCTGTGTGCTCGCGCGCTTTCCGCTTCCCTGCGCCGCTCCTCCCCTCTATAGCGAGCGCCTAGCATTCATCTCAGGCGCTCGCACCGGCCCGCTCTCGTGATCGGACGGCAGCGAGTGCGCGCGCCTGCCTCAAGACGAAGTCGAGCCCCATGCCCAAGCGCACAGACATCAAGACCATCCTGATCATCGGCGCCGGCCCCATCATCATCGGCCAGGCCTGCGAGTTCGACTATTCCGGCACGCAGGCGGTGAAGACGCTGAAGGCCGAGGGCTACCGCATCGTCCTGGTCAATTCGAACCCGGCCACGATCATGACCGATCCCGAGCTGGCGGATGCGACCTATGTCGAGCCGATCACGCCCGAGATCGTCGCCAAGATCATCGAGAAGGAGCGCAACGTGCTCCCCGGAGGCTTCGCCCTGCTGCCGACCATGGGCGGGCAGACCGCGCTGAACTGCGCCCTCTCGCTCAACCAGAAGACGATTCCGCAGGCCGACGGCAGCAAGATCAGCGTGCTCGAGCAGTTCGACGTCGAGATGATCGGCGCCACCGCCGAGGCCATCGACAAGGCCGAGGATCGCGAGCTGTTCCGCGAGGCCATGACCAAGATCGGGCTCGACACCCCGCGCTCGCACCATGTCAAGAATCTCGGCCAGGCCCTGACCGCGCTCGAGGATATCGGCCTGCCGGCGATCATCCGCCCGTCCTTCACCATGGGCGGCACCGGCGGCGGCATCGCCTACAACAAGGGCGAGTTCATCGAGATCTGCGAGCGCGGCTTCGACGCCTCCCCGACCAGCGAAATCCTCATCGAGGAGAGCGTGCTCGGCTGGAAGGAGTACGAGATGGAGGTCGTTCGCGACAAGAACGACAACTGCATCATCGTCTGCTCGATCGAGAACCTCGACCCGATGGGCGTCCACACCGGCGATTCGATCACGGTGGCGCCCGCGCTGACGCTGACCGACAAGGAATACCAGATCATGCGCGACGCCTCGCTGGCGGTGCTGCGCGAGATCGGCGTCGAGACCGGCGGCTCGAACGTGCAGTTCGCGGTTGATCCCGAAACCGGCCGGATGATCGTCATCGAGATGAACCCGCGCGTCTCGCGCTCCTCGGCGCTGGCCTCCAAGGCCACGGGCTTCCCGATCGCCAAGGTCGCGGCGCGTCTGGCCGTCGGCTACACGCTCGACGAGATCGAGAACGACATCACCGGCGGCGCGACCCCGGCCTCCTTCGAGCCGACGATCGACTATGTCGTCACCAAGATCCCGCGCTTCGCCTTCGAGAAGTTCCCCGGCGCCGAGCCGACGCTGACCACCGCGATGAAGTCGGTCGGCGAATCCATGGCGATCGGCCGCACCTTCCAGGAAAGCTTGCAGAAGGCGCTGCGCTCGCTGGAAACCGGGCTCGACGGACTCGATGAGATCGAGGTCGAGGGCATGGGCAAGGGCGACGACAAGAACGCGATCAAGGCCGCGCTCTCGACGCCGACGCCCGACCGCATCCTCCAGGTCGCGCAGGCGATGCGCTTCGGCTTCACCGACGCGCAAATCCATGAGAGCTGCAAGATCGATCCCTGGTTCCTCGAGCAGATGCGCGGCATCGTCGACACCGAGGAGAAGATCCGCCAGTACGGCCTGCCGCAGACCCCGGGCGCCTTCCGGCAGGTCAAGGCGATGGGCTTCTCCGACAAGCGCCTCGCCGCCGTCGCCGGCAAGACCGAGGCCGAGGTGCGGGCGCTGCGGCGCTCGCTCGCCGTGCGCCCGGTCTACAAGCGCATCGACACCTGCGCCGCCGAGTTCGCCTCGCCCACCGCCTATATGTACTCGACCTATGCCATGCCCTTCGCCGGCCAAGCCGCCGACGAGGCCAAGCCGACGGACCGCAAGAAGGTCGTCATCCTCGGCGGCGGCCCCAACCGCATCGGCCAGGGCATCGAGTTCGACTATTGCTGCTGCCATGCCTGCTATGCGCTGAAGGATGCGGGCTACGAGACCATCATGGTCAACTGCAACCCGGAGACGGTCTCGACCGACTACGACACCTCCGACCGGCTCTATTTCGAGCCGCTGACCGCCGAGGACGTGCTCGAGATCCTCGAGACGGAGAAGCAGAACGGCACGCTGCACGGCGTCATCGTCCAGTTCGGCGGGCAGACCCCGCTCAAGCTGGCGAACGCGCTCGAAGAGGCCGGCATCCCGATCCTCGGCACCTCGCCCGACGCGATCGACCTCGCCGAGGATCGCGACCGCTTCAAGCGCCTGCTCGACAAGCTGCAGCTCAAGCAGCCCAAGAACGGCATCGCCTATTCGGTCGAACAGGCCCGCATGATCGTGGCCGAACTCGGCCTGCCCTTCGTCGTGCGCCCGTCCTATGTGCTCGGCGGCCGCGCCATGGCGATCGTCCGCGACGAGGCCACCTTCGAGGATTACCTGCTCGGCACCCTGCCCTCGCTGATCCCCTCCGAGGTCAAGGCCAAATACCCCAACGACAAGACCGGCCAGATCAACACGGTGCTCGGCAAGAACCCGCTGCTGTTCGACCGCTATCTGTCGGACGCGATCGAGGTCGATGTCGATTGCCTGGCGGACGGCAAGGATGCCTTCATCGCCGGCATCATGGAGCATATCGAGGAGGCCGGCATCCATTCCGGCGATTCGGCCTGCTCGCTGCCGCCACGCTCGCTGTCGCCCGAGACCATCGCCGAGTTGGAGCGCCAGACGCGCGCCATGGCGCTGGCGCTCGATGTCGGCGGGCTGATGAACGTCCAGTATGCGATCAAGGACGGCGAGATCTATGTGCTCGAGGTCAACCCGCGCGCCTCGCGCACGGTGCCCTTCGTCGCCAAGGTGGTCGGCATCCCCGTCGCCAAGATTGCGGCCCGCATCATGGCCGGCGAGAGCCTGGCGAGCTTCGGCCTGAAGGCGCAGACGCTTGGGCATGTCGGCGTCAAGGAGGCGGTGTTCCCCTTCGCCCGCTTCCCCGGCGTCGACGTGCTGCTGGGGCCGGAAATGCGCTCGACCGGCGAGGTTATCGGGCTCGACCGCTCCTTCGACATCGCCTTCGCCAAGAGCCAGCTCGGCGCCGGCTCGAAGGTGCCGGTCAAGGGCACGGTCTTCGTCTCGGTGCGCGACGAGGACAAGCCGCGCATCGTCGAGAGCGTCCGCATGCTGGCCGATCTCGGCTTCCGCGTGCTGGCGACCGGCGGCACCCTGCGCCTGCTCCAGGAGGAGGGCATCGCGGCCGCCAAGATCAACAAGGTGCTGGAAGGCCGCCCGCACGTCGTCGACGCGATCAAGAACGGCGAAATCCAGCTGGTCTTCAACACCACCGACGGCCCGCAGGCGCTGGCGGATTCCCGTTCGCTCCGCCGAACGGCCCTCTTGCACAAGGTTCCCTATTATACCACCTTGGCCGGAGCGATCGCGGCGGCGGAAGGCATCAAGGCCTACTGCAGCGGCGATCTCGAGGTGAGGTCGCTGCAATCCTACTTCGTGCACGCTGCCTGAAGGCGGCGCGCAGACGAGGTTCTATAAACGACGACGAGCAGGGCGCGGGCGGCGAAGCAGCCGCCGGCGGGCATCTGCTTTCGATGATGGGACGAGACGATGGAAAAGGTTCCGATGACCCCCGGCGGCTTCGCCGCCCTGGAGGCCGAACTCAAGGACCGCCAGCAGGTCCAGCGCCAGCGCATCATCGCAGCGATCTCGGAGGCCCGCGCCCATGGCGATCTCTCGGAGAACGCCGAGTATCACGCCGCCAAGGAAGCGCAGGCTCTGAACGAGGGGCGCATCCAGGAGCTCGAATCCCTGATCGGACGGGCCGACATCATCGACGTCTCGAAGCTCGCCGGCAGCGACACGATCAAGTTCGGCGCCACCGTCAAGCTGATCGACGACGACACCGAGGAAGAGAAGAGCTACCAGATCGTCGGCGAGCCTGAATCGGACGTGAAGTCCGGCAAGGTTTCGATCGGCTCGCCGATCGCGCGTGCGCTGATCGGCAAGAAGGTCGGCGATTCCGTACAGGTCAACACGCCCGGCGGCGGCAAGTCCTACGAGGTCGTCAGCGTCGACTTCCGCTAGCCGCGGCCGCGTCAGTGCCGGCAGCATGCCTGAAACCTTGGCTTGGCCGGCTCGCGACACCACATGGATGGGCGACATCTGGGAGCATCAGCCATGACGACCCGCCGCTCATTGATCCTGCAGGCCATGGCCGGCGCGGTGCTCGCCGCGACCGGTCCCGCTCTGGCGCAGGCCAGGACCGTTGGCGCGATCCGTGTCGACACGTCCCGCCTTGCGGCGCAGGGCTGGGGTCCGCGATCGCAGGAGATCAAGCGCGACCTCGAGCGCCAGCTCGCGACCACGCTCGCCCCGATGATCCGCCGGGGCGGACCGGTTCTCACCGTCACCGTCAAGGGCGTCTGGCTGGCGAGCTGGGCCGGCGGCGGTGGTGGCGGCAAGCCGGGCGCCGGCGGCGCCAGCATGGACAATTTCGATGCCGACTACGTTCTGACCGGTCCGCGCGGCGAGGTTCTGGGCCAATGGACGATCCTGTCCACCATCGGCTCGGACTCGGGCGGCGCCTGGTATCGGCCCGATGTCGATCAGCGCCGCGTCGCCGCGCTGATCGAGAACAACGCCCTCTGGATCAGGCGCTATCTCGGCGGTTGAGCCGGGTTCCTGATCTGAAAGGCGGTCTTCCCCCGCTGGAAGCCGCAGGCTTCATAGAAGCCGAGCACTTCCGGATCGGAGCGGCCCGTCATCAGCATGACCTTGTAGCAGTCCAGCGCGAAGGCATGGGCGACGGCCGCCCGGACGACGGCCTTGCCGAGACCGCGCCCGCGCAGCGCGGCAGCACTGACCACGTTCTCGATCAGCGCAAACGGCCTTTGATTGCGCGTCAGGTTCGGCACGACGATCAGGACGCAGGTCGCCACGACGGCACCTTCGAACTCGGCCACATGAACGCTCATCATGTCGCTCGACAGCATGCGGTGCCAGGTCGCCTCGGCCGCCACAGCGTCGGGCAGAAGGTCCCCCGGGCTCAACTGCGCATAGAGCGAGAGAATGGCGGGGAGGTCGGCCGCACCGGCCCGACGAACGGCGGACATCACCTCACCCGAACGGCACGATCGGCTCGTCCTTGACCCGGTCGAGCGCCAGCGCGGTGCGGACGTTGCGGACATTGGGCATGCCCGTCAGCTCGCCGACGAAATCCTGGAAGGCCTTCAGGTCAGGCGCGACGCATTTCAGCATGAAATCGATGTCGCCGGAGAGCTTCCAGCACTCGCGCACTGCGGCCCAGCCCCGGATTCGCGCCTGGAAGACCTCGAGATCGGCCTCGGCCTGGCTCGCCAGATGAACGAAGGCAAAGCAGACCACCTCGAAACCGAGCTTGCCCTCGTCGAGCTGGGCCCGGTACCCCGTGATCAGCCCTGCTTCCTCCAGCGCCCGCACGCGGCGCAGGCAGGGCGGCGGCGAAATGCCGACCCGGCTCGCCAGCTCGACATTGGTCATCCGCCCGTCCCCCTGCAATTCGCGCAGGATCGTCAGGTCGATATCGTCGAGTTTGGAGCGCACGAGGGGTCCCGGATCAAGGTTGCGCTGGTGTAGACGCAGCGTCTTGGCGATACAAGGCACGTGCCGTGCCGAAGCCGGCGAGCCACCGCAGGAGCCTGCCTTGCAAGCCGACCCCACTCCGACCGTCTGGGTCCTGACCGACGGCAAGGCCGGCGACGAGGTCCAGTGCCTCGGCGTCGCCGAGCGGCTGGGCGTCACCCCCGAGATCCGGCGGATCGCGCCGCGAAAACCCTTCGCCTGGCTGATGCCGCGCGGCCCGATCGACCCCCGCGAGGCCCCCGAGCGGCCTGGCAGCCCGCTCCGCCCGCCCTTCCCGGACATCGTCATCGCCTCGGGGCGCCGTGCGATCGCCTATGTCCGGGCGGTGAAGAAGGCCTCGAACGGCGCCACCTTCACGGTCATCCTGAAGGATCCGCGCACCGGTGCGGGCTCGGCGGATTTCCTCTGGGTCGCCGAGCATGACGGGCTGCGCGGCGAGAATGTCCTGGTCACGACGACCTCTCCGCACGGCCTGGCGCCGCAGCGCCTGGAGGCGGCGCGCCGCGCCCCGCCCGCCGCCATCGCTGCCCTGCCCGCCCCGCGCGCCGCGGTCCTCGTCGGCGGGGACAGCCGCCACCACCGCTTCAGGCCGGAGGACATCGCCCGCTTCGCCGAGGGGCTCGAGGCGCTCGCGCGCTCGGGCGTCGCTTTGATGGGCTCGCGCTCGCGCCGCACCTCGCCGGCGCTCGACGCCGCCGTCGCCGCCGTCTTCGCCCGCCATGGTGGCTGGTGGTGGGACGGCACCGGCGAGAACCCCTATGTCGCGCTCCTCGCCCATGCCGACGCCATCGTCACCACCGCCGATTCGACCAACATGATCGGCGAGGCGACCGCGACCGGCGCCCCGATCCTGGTGTTCGAGCCACATGGCGGGCACGGCAAGCTGGCGAAGTTCCTCGAGTCGCTGGAGCGGCAGGGCATGGTCCATCACTTCGAGGGGCGGCTGGTGGGCGAGCGCTATGCGCCGGTCGATTCGACGCAAGCGATTGCCGACGCCGTCCGCCAGCGCTGGCTTATGCACAGGCAGCGGCTGCGCCTCGCCTGATCTTGACAGCCCGCGCGCTTGCATCGTCGATCCGGCGGCGTATGTCGGGAGGGAAAGCGAGAGGAAACCACCATGGCCCACACCCATGCCCGCGTGATGATCGTCGGTTCAGGCCCTGCCGGCTACACCGCCGCGATCTACGCTGCCCGCGCCATGCTGGAGCCGGTGCTGATCTCCGGGATGCAGGCCGGCGGCCAGCTGATGATCACGACCGACGTCGAGAACTATCCCGGCTTCGCCGACGTCATCCAGGGGCCGTGGCTGATGGAGCAGATGCGCGCCCAGGCCGAGCACATGGGCACGCGCATGGTCTCCGACCACATTGCCCGCGTCGACCTCTCGCAGCGTCCCTTCCGCCTCTGGGGCGACGGCGACGCGACCTATTCCTGCGATGCGCTGATCATCGCCACCGGTGCCCAGGCGAAGTGGCTCGGCCTGCCTTCCGAACAGGCCTTTCAGGGCTTCGGCGTCTCGGCCTGCGCCACCTGCGACGGTTTCTTCTTCCGCAACAAGGAGGTTGCGGTCGTAGGCGGCGGCAACACCGCGGTCGAGGAGGCGCTCTATCTCGCCAACCTCGCCAGCAAGGTCACGCTGGTCCACCGTCGCGATTCGCTGCGCGCCGAGAAGGTGATGCAGGATCGGCTGTTCAAGCATCCGAAGGTCGAGGTCGTCTGGGATTCCGAGGTGGCGGAGATCTGCGGCGGGACGCAGCCCCCCAACGTCACCCATCTGCGCCTGCGCAACCTGAAGACCGGCGTCGAGCGCGACCTCAAGGCCGACGGCGTCTTCATCGCCATCGGCCACAAGCCGGCGACCGAGCTCTTCGCCGGCCAACTCGCCATGAACGAGACCGGCTATCTCGACGTCGAGCCGGGCACCAGCCGCACCAACATCGCGGGCGTCTTCGCCGCCGGGGACGTCACGGACGAGCATTATCGCCAGGCCGTGACGGCCGCCGGCATGGGCTGCATGGCCGCCCTCGATGCCGAGCGCTGGTTGCAGGCGACCGAACTGGAACAACTCAGGGCGGCCGAATAGGCGGCCCTGTTTCAACTCATCACTAAAATTGATCGTCTTTGTAACCAAATTCAGGGTGAAAAGAACGCCGTGATGCGACAGGGGCGTTGACGTTCCAAGATTTTAGCCTCCAACATGCGCCTAACGCATAACGGGGGAAGCGCGGTGGATTGGGACCGCATCAGGATTTTTTATACCGTCGCCGAGTCCGGCAGCTTCACCAAAGCTGGCGATGTTCTCGGGCTGAGCCAATCCGCTGTCAGCCGCCAGATCGGCGCGCTGGAGCGTGAACTGCGCGCGCCGCTGTTCTACCGCCACACCCGCGGCCTGATCCTGACCGAGCAGGGTGAACTGCTCTGGCGCGCGGCACGCGAGATGACGCAGCGCCTGGAGCGAACGCGGGCCCAGCTCTCGGAAACCCGCGAGCACCCCTCCGGCGAACTCAAGGTCACCGCCACCCGCGGCCTCGGCGGCCATTGGCTGACCCCGCGCTTGGCAGAGTTCCTCGACCTCTACCCCGACATCAAGGTCGATCTCATCCTCACCGATGAGGAACTCGACCTGTCGATGCGCGAGGCCGACATCGCCATCCGCCTGCGCCAGCCGCAGCAGCCGGACCTGATCCAGCGCAAGCTCTTCACCGTCCATTTCCACGTGTACGGTTCGCCGGCCTATGTGAAGCGCTTCGGCGAGCCCAAGACCCATGAGGATCTGGACAACCACCGCATCCTCTCCTTCGGCGGCACCTCGCCGTCCTATTTGACGGCGGTGCACTGGCTCGGTTCGTTGGGTCGCGATCAGCGCAATCCCCGCCCGATCCATCTCACCGTCAACAACATCACCGCGATGAAGCGGGCCGTCGATTCCGGTGCCGGCATCGCCGTCCTGCCCGATTACCTGATCGAGACGGGCTCGCCGCTGGTGCAGTTGATGCGCGAGACCGAGATGCCGCAGCTCGAGAGCTATCTGGTCTATCCGGAAGAGATGAAGTCGGTCGCCCGTGTGCAGGTCTTCCGCGATTTCCTGATCCAGAAGGCCCAGCGCTGGACCTACTGACGACGCCTCGCCACCCGCTGATTCGCTTAGCGCCGGGCGTTCCCAACGCCCGGCGCATCTCGTTGGTGCCCCCGTCCGCCGCAATTTTATGCTGCGCTGCAGTAATCGATTGACGATCTCTTGCCCTAACGGCAAGTTCCGGCTGCGCTGTGCGCATATTTATCAATGATTTAGGCTCAAATTGCGCCATATGATCGCGGTTCATGCAATCTGCGCATGGCGGACCCAACCAATGCTGCATTGCAAAAAGGCAGATGGCGACCGATATAGCAATCACGGTTGTTCGGAACGGGCTCTGCTATCTCCTCCCGGCATCGAGTTCGTTTCAGCCGTTCCCCTCTGAGATGTTTGGCGTTTGAGCCGGATGTTTCAAACTTCAAAGGCCGGCTCCCTCGCGGGACGCCGGCCCTTTTTTTGGCTGCGGCGCGCGGGCCGCGGCCGGCGGTGGATCAGGCCGCCAGTTTCCCGACCAGCCCGGCGAACCTGTCCATGAAACCCTGCAGGAAGCCGCGCGTCGCCTCGACCGTGACGGTACCGGCCTCGTCGACCAGCCCCTCCTTCCAAGTGATGAACATCTGTCCGCCCATCACCAGCGCACCCTGATTGCCGAGGATGTCGCGCAGATGCTGCTGGGCGCAGGCCGTGCCGACGCCGCCGGGGCTGGTGCCGATGATGGCGGCGGGCTTGCCGCCCCAGACGCCCTTGCCCGAGGGCCGCGAGGCCCAGTCGATCGCGTTCTTCAGCACGGCGGGGATCGAGCGGTTGTGCTCCGGCGTGACGACCAGCACGGCATCGGCCTCTGCGATCGCCTCCTTCAGGCGCGTCGCGCTCTCCGGCCAGGCCTCGACCTCGAGATCCTGATTGTACATCGGCAGGTCGTCGATTTGCGCGAAGCGCGCCGCGAAGCTCTCCTCGCCGAGCTTCGCCAGCGCCTGCGCCAGCTTGCGGTTGATCGACGCCTTGCGGTTGCTGCCGACGATGATGGCGAGCTTGAAGGGGGCCATGGCGGGAAACTCCTCAGTTGTGGTGCGGAAAGGGTCTGTGAGAGCAGGCAACGCGCAACGGCCTCGCCGCGTTCATCCCGCCGCCCGTGAAGGCCGCGCCGCCAGCGGCAGGGCCTCGAAGAGGCCCGGCGCCGCGTCCGTGCGCGCCTTCTCGATGGTCAGGAGGCGCAGCTTCGTCTCGACGCCCCCCTCGGCCGAGAAGCCGCCGGTCCGGCCGCCGGCGGCGAGCACCCGGTGGCACGGCACGATGATCGGCACCGGGTTGCGGCCGAGTGCGACCCCGACGGCCCGTGCTGCGCCGGGCTGGCCGAGCCGGGCCGCAACCGCGCCATAGGTCATCGTCTCGCCGGGCGGAATGCTCAGGGCGATCTCGTAGACGCGCCGCTCGAAGGCGGGGACTGCATCGAGATCGACAGGCAGATGCGAGAGATCGCGCGCCTCACCGTCCAGCAGCGCCACGATGTCGGTGATGGCCGCCGCGATGAAGGCGGGCGGCGGCGCCTCGACGGCATGCGGGAACCGCCGCGCCAGCCGTCGGCGGGCCGTGTCCTCGTCGGGCTCGGGGAGCTGCGCGCCGATGATGCGGTCGTCCCGCCAGACCAGGGCGCAACGGCCGATCGGTGTCGGGAAGAGGCAGAAGGACGGCATGGCGCGATCCTAAGCCAACACCGGCCGCGCCGTCACCCGCTCACATGAACAGCTTCTCGCCGTCCAGCCCCTTGTAGAGCCCGGCGACCTGCTCCTCATAGCCGTTGTACAGCAGCGTCGGCCGGCGGTCGCGCGAGCCGAGCAACTGCTCGCTCGCCTGGGTCCAGCGCGGATGCGGCACGGCCGGGTTCACATTGGCCCAGAAGCCGTATTCGGCGGGCTGCAGCCCCTCCCAGAAGGTCTTGGGCCGCTCCGCGACGAAGCTGATCTTGGTGATCGATTTCACCGACTTGAACCCGTATTTCCACGGCACGATCAGACGCACCGGGGCGCCATGCTGGCTCGGGATCGGCTTGCCATAGATGCCCGTCACCAGCAGCGGCAGCTCGTTCGTCGCCTCCGCGATGGTCAGCCCCTCGGTATAGGGCCACGGATACCAGCGGGCCGACTGGCCCGGCGCCATGCGCGGGTTGAGGAAGGTCTCGAAGCGGATGTATTTCGCACCCGAAAGCGGCCGGGCGAGATCGACGAAGGCCTTGAGCGGGATGCCCGTCCACGGCACCGCCATCGACCAGCTCTCGACGCAGCGGAAACGGTAGAGCCGCTCTTCCAGCGGCAGCTTGCGCACGAGATCGTCGAAGCCGATCTCGAAGGGCTTCTCGACCATCCCGTCGATCGCGATCGTCCAGGGCCGGCTGACCAGCCGCTTCGACGCCGCGACGATGTCCTTGGACGTGCCGAACTCGTAGAAATTGTTGTAGCTCGACGCCAGATCCTCGTCGGTCACAGCCCGGTCGAGCGTGTACGCCTCGTTGCGCTTGGCGGGGTAGAGATCGAGCGTCGGATCGGCGCCCTGGGCCGCGGCCGCGCTGGGAAGCGCGGCGCCAGCGATCAGCCCGGCCCCGCCAGCCATGAAGGCGCGGCGGTTGAAGAACACCGCTTCGGGCGTCGCCTCACTCTCGGGAATGGCCCAGCTCGGACGGTTCTTGATCAGCATCGGACGGGCGTCCCTTCCGTTTCGGATGCCGCCACTCTAGCGCATGGCCGGACGCCGCACGCAATTCACGAGGGGGAGAGGTGCCCTGACGCTCCGTCATGCTCGGGCTTGACCCGAGCATCTCCGCCCGAAGGTGACGCCTGCCTGAAATGGTCGGGTCAAGCCCGACCATGACGACAGGCGCCTCCCTCAGCCGCGCGCCTCCAGCGCCTTGACGATCGCTTGCCCCATTTCGCTGGTCGAGACGGCGTTGGCGCCGGGCGCGGCGATGTCCTTGGTGCGCGTGCCGGAACCCAGCACGTCGGCGATCGCGCCTTCCAGCCGGTCGGCGGCCTCGATCGCCCCGAAGGAGTAGCGCAGCGCCATGGCAAACGAGCCGATCATCGCGATCGGGTTGGCCAGCCCCTTGCCGGCGATGTCCGGCGCCGAGCCGTGGACCGGCTCGTAGAGCGCCTTGCGCTTGCCCGTCACCGGGTCTTCGGCACCGAGCGAGGCGGAGGGCAGCATGCCCAGCGAGCCGGTCAGCATCGCCGCCACGTCCGAGAGGATGTCGCCGAAGAGGTTGTCGGTGACGATGACGTCGTACTGCTTGGGCCAGCGCACGAGCTGCATCGCGCAGTTGTCGGCGAGCACATGCTCGAGCTCGACATCGGCGTAGTCCTTGGCGTGCAGCGCGGTCACCGTCTGCTTCCAGAGCACACCGGTCTTCATGACGTTGTGCTTCTCGGCCGAGGAAACCTTGTTGCGGCGCGTGCGCGCCAGCTCGAAGGCAACGCGGCAGATCCGGTCGATCTCGGGGGTGGTGTAGAGCTGCGTGTCGATGCCGCGCTTGGAGCCATCCTCCAGCGTCACGATCTCCTTGGGCTCGCCGAAATAGACGCCGCCGGTGAGCTCGCGCACGATCAGGATGTCGAGCCCCTCGACCACCTCGGGCTTCAGCGAGGAGGCCGAGGCCAGCGCCGGATAGCAGATCGCCGGACGGAGATTAGCGAACAGGCCGAGATCCTTGCGCAGGCGCAGCAGGCCGGCTTCCGGGCGGTGCTGATAGGGCACATCCGCCCATTTCGGCCCGCCGACGGCGCCGAACAGCACGGCGTCCGCCTGCTGGGCGAGCTTCATGTCGCCTTCCGAGATCGCCTGCTTGTGCGCGTCATAGGCCGCGCCGCCGACGAGGCCCTTCTCGATCTCGAAGGAGGCGAGCCCCTGCTTGCCGAACCAGGAGACGATCTGCTCGACCTGGCCCATCACCTCGGGGCCGATGCCGTCGCCGGGGAGCATCAGGAGCTTATGGGTCGCCATGGTCGTCGCCTCGCCGTTTCTTGAACCTGCAATGGCGGCTGATTAGGGCGCACGCCCCCCGCATGCAAGCGGCGCGCGCGCCATGTCAGGGCCGCGCCAGCCGCGCGGTCACCTCGATCTCGACCTTCATCTCGGGCTTGAGCAGCCCGGCCACGACATAGATGCCCGCCGCCGGGCGCACCTCGCGGAAGACCTCGCCGCAGACGGCGAGCACCGGCTCGCAATAGGCCCGATCGGTGACGAAATACTGCGCCCGCACCACGCCCGCGAGCGAGGCGCCCGCCTCCGTCAGCACCGCATCCAGCGTCCGGAAAATGTTACGTGCCTGCTCGGCCGCATCCTCCGGCAGGGTCATGGTGACATAGTCATAGCCGGTCGTGCCGGAGACGAAGACGAGATCGCCGTCGATCACGGCCCGCGAATAGCCGAAGGCGGTCTCGAAGGGCGAGCCGGTGGAGATCAGGCGGCGGGACATGGTGCGTCATTCTCCGGGCGAAGCGAAGCGCAGACCCGAGAATCTCGCGCAGGAGATGCTCGGGTCAAGCCCGAGCATGACGACAGGCTAGATCCGCCCGCTCTTCAGCGCGCGCAGCACTTTCTCGCCCGGCCGTCCGGTCGGGGGCATGCCGATCCTGGCCTCGACATCCCGGATCGCAGCGCGCGTCAGCGAGCCGACGGCGCCGTCCGGCTCGCCGACATTGTAGCCGCGCGCGATCAGGAGCCGCTGCAATTCGCGGCGCTGCTCGCGCGACAGGGGCAGATCGTCGGTCGGCCACTCGCCCTGCACGCCCGGCCGGCCGCGCAGCCGGTCGGAGAGCAGCGAGATCGCGAGCGCATAGGAATCCGCGCCATTGTAGCTGAAAGCCGCGTCGTAGTTCTTGAAGACGAGGAAGGCGGGGCCGTTGCGGCCCGCCGGCATCAGCAGCCCGGCATTGCCCGTGCCGTTGAGCGCCGAGCCGTCGAACTTGACGATCCCCTGCCCCGCCCAATGCGAGAGCGGGCGCTTCGGATTGCGCCCCGTCGAGCCGCCGTAGCCGCGCGGCACCCGCACCTCGTAGCCCCAGGTCGCGCCGGTGACCCAGCCCGCCTTGTCCATGAAATTGGCGGTCGAATGCAGCGCGTCGGGGATCGAATCGACGAGGTCGCGCCGCCCGTCGCCGTCGCCATCGACGGCGAGACGCAGATAGGTCGAGGGAATGAACTGGGTGTGGCCGAAGGCGCCGGCCCAGGAGCCGAACAGCCGCTCGGGGCGCAGATCGCCGCGCTGGATGATCTGCAGCGTCGCCAGCAATTCGCCCTTGAAGAAGGCGTTGCGGCGCGGCGCCAGGCAGGCCCCCGTGGAGAGCGCCTGCACGAGCGGCCAACGCCCCTTGGCCTTGCCGAAATCGCTCTCGACGCCCCAGACGGCGGCGATGGTGTGTCGGTCGACGCCGAAGCGCTGCTCGGCAGCCGCCAGCGTCGAGGCATGCTGGCGCATCATCGCCCGCCCTTCCGCGACCTTCTCCTCGTCGACGAGCGTGCCCAGATAGTCCCAGATCGGCGTCTTGAACTCCGGCTGGTTGTTCATCGCCTCGATGATCTTCATGTCCGGCTCGACGCCGGCCATGGCGCGGTCGAAGGTGGCTCCCGACACGCCCTTGGCCGCGGCATCGCTGCGCAAGCCGGACAGGCAGGAGGAGAAACCGCCCTGCGCCGAAGCGGCGGAGGCGACGAGGACGAGGGGCAGGGCCAGGATCGTTGTGCGCATGGTCTCCACCGAATCGCAGGAATGACGCAAAACTAGGGCGAGGCGGTTAAGAGAGGTTAACCATCGCCAAGGCAGCGCGGGCCGGCGAATCCCGCTATGAGGGCGCGAGCCCCCGCCGGAACCCGCCATGTCGCCCGCCTCGATCGAACTCCTCGGCTTCACTGCCGCCGCGCTCACCAGCCTGTGCTGGCTGCCCCAGGCCTGGCGCACCATCCGCACCCGCGACACGAAGGCCATCTCGCTGTGGACCCAGTCGCTCTTTGCTGCCGGGACGGCGCTTTGGCTGACCTACGGCCTGCAGATCGGCTCCTGGCCGGTCGTCTTCGCCAATGCGATGACGCTCTGCCTCGTGCTGCTGATCCTCTCGATGAAGCTGCGCTTCGGCTGAGCGGAGGCTGCCTCAGCAACGAACAGGAGCGCCGGGCGGTCCCGGTCTCGCCACAGGATCAAGCCCGATGCCCTCCCTCACCACCGCCCATGTCCTGCCGGTCGTCCTGCTGATCGGCTCCAACGTCTTCATGACCTTCGCCTGGTATGGCCATCTCAGCTACAAGAGCACGGCGATCGGGCTCGCGATCCTGGCGAGCTGGATGATCGCGCTGCCGGAGTACATGCTGGCGGTGCCCGCCAATCGCATCGGCTCGGCCGTCTATTCCACCGCCGAGCTCAAGACGATGCAGGAGGTCATCACCCTGACCGTCTTCGCCGGTTTCTCGGTGTTCTGGCTCAAGGAGAGCCTGACCTGGAATCACGCCATCGGCTTCGCGCTGATCGCAGCCGGCGCCTTCTTCATCTTCCACGCCAAGAGCTGATCCCAGAGCGAGCGCTGATCGGAGCCGATCCCGGGGTGACAGCGCTCTGCCGCATCGTCACAGTGGCATCATGGATCAGCCAGCCACGCCCGCCCTCCCCTTCTCCGGCCACGACGCGGTCGAGGCCTATCTCGCCTCGGGCTACGACCAGGTCGTCGGCATGTCCTCGCGTTTCGCCGCCGCGATCTGCGCGCGGCTGCTGCGGCTGCAGACGGAGGAAGGCCTGCGCGGTCCGATCGCCGAGATCGGCGCCTTCGAGGGCCGCTTCTTCATCGCGCTCGCCCATGCGCTGAACGAAGGCGAAATCGCGCTGGCGCTGGACATCTTCTCCTGGCCCGACCCCGGCGTCGAGCAGCGCTTCGAGGCCAATTGCGCCCGCCATGGCATTGGCCCGGAGCGCCGACGCACGATCAAGGGCGATGCCGGCGCGATGGCGCCCGCAGACCTCATCGCAAAGGCCGGCGGCGTCCCCTTGCGCTTCATCCATATCGACGGAGAGCATTCCCGCGCCGCACTCGGCCGCGACCTCGCGCTGGCGACCGCCTGCCTCGCCGAGGGCGGGCTGATCGTTCTCGACGACATGCTCCACCCCGGCTACCCGACGCTGATGGTCGCGGTGCAGGCCTATCTCGAGGCCAATCCCGACATCGTCCCGCTCTGCGTCATCGACCGCGAGACCATCGTCGGCGCGACCAAATTCGTGCTCTGCCAGCGCACCTGGTTCGAGCGCTACCAGTCCCGCCTGCTCGAGATCTTCAAGGACTTCATCTGGCCGCTGGGCGCCGATTTCGAACCGCATTGGTGCCTGGTGCTGTCGCAGGACACGCGGCTGGCGGAGATTGTATGAGGGGGCCGATGCCTCGGCGTGCGAGCGCGTTCGCCAGCCAGCAGGCCAGCGAATGGGGTTGCGCCCTCACTCACGATGCCGAAGCGCGTCGATGAGAATCCTGAAGGCCGGCAGGTTCTGCCGCCGGCTCGGATAATAGAGAAAGTAGCCGTCGAAGAAGGGCGACCAGTCGTCGAGCACCTGCACCAATGAACCCGATGAAAGTTGCGCTTCGATGATGTCGTGCGGGACGTAGGCGATACCGTAATGGCTCACTGCCGCATCGATCATGGCATAGGACGTATTGAAGGTCAGCTGGCCACTGACGCGAACCCTCAGGGCCTGCCCATCCTTCTCGAACTCCCAAGCATACAGGCCGCCGGCACTTTCATGACGCATGTTGATGCAGGCGTGCCTGATGAGATCCGTCGGGTGCTGAGGTCTGCCGCGGGCGGCGAGGTAGGCAGGCGAGGCGACCGCGACCAGGCGCCAGTCCGGCCCGATCCGGACCGCAATCATGTCCTTCTCGACGCTTTCGCCAAGCCGGACGCCAGCATCGAACCCCTCCTCCACGATATTGCGGAAGGTGCTGTCGAGGATCAACTCGACATGGATGTCGGGATAGTCGCGAAGGACGGTCTTCAGCTTCGGCCAGACCACGCGGTCGAGTGCGTGATCGGATAGCGTCAGCCTGATCGTGCCGGACGGCTTGTCGCGAAGCTCCGAAAGCGCGGCAATCTCCTCATCGATTTCCGTCAGACGCGGCGCGATCACGTGCAGAAGCCGCTCGCCCGCCTCGGTCACCGCGACGTTCCGCGTTGTCCGTGTCAACAGCCGGATGCCCATCTGCGCCTCGAGCTGCTTGATCGTATGGCTGAGCGTCGACTGGGCCACGCCGATCCGGGCCGCGGCGCGCGTGAAGCTGCGCTCCTCGGCCACGAGTTGAAACCATCGAAGCCTGTTCAGATCGCCGATCGACATGGCAGCCCTCTCCGCGACACCCCGATTATTCGGCTCTGTCGATCAGTTCAATCCTGTTGAGGCAGGTTATCGAAAAATGAGCGCCCCACTACCTTGCTGCTGTAGCTGGAAGGGAAATTGCCATGACCTCGGAACGAACAATCAGCAGCGATGTCAAAACTACACAGGTCGACCGCCGCAGCGTGATGAAGTTGACCAGCGCCGGCTTGGCCATCGCCGCGGCCGGATCGCTCGGCCAAACCGCGGAGGCCCAGACCCAATCCCCGACAGCGAGTTGGGACAAGACATTCCCCCGCAGCAACAAGGTCGACCACCGCAAGGTGACCTTCAAGAACCGCTATGGCATCACCCTGTCCGGCGATCTGTATCTGCCGAAGACCCGTGGCGATTCACGGCTCGCCGCGCTCGCCGTCGGCGGCCCGTTCGGCGCCGTGAAGGAGCAGTCCTCGGGTCTTTATGCCCAAACCATGGCCGAGCGCGGCTTCGTGGCGCTCGCCTTCGACGGATCCTTCACCGGCGAGAGTGGCGGGGAGCCCCGCAATGTCGCATCACCGGACATCAACACCGAGGACTTCAGCGCGGCCGTGGACTTCCTCGGCCTGCAGCCCATGGTGGACCGCGAGCGCATCGGCGTCATCGGGATCTGCGGCTGGGGCGGGATGGCGCTGAACGCCGTCGCGGTCGACAAGCGCGTCAAGGCGGTGGTCGCGAGCACGATGTACGACATGACCCGAGTCATGTCGAAGGGGTACAATGACAGTATAACGCCGGACCAGCGGACGAAGGTGCTCGAGCAGCTGAGCCGGCAGCGTTGGGAAGACGCAGCCAAGAGCACGCCGGCCTATCAGCCGCCCTACAACGACCTCAAGGGCGGCGAGGCGCAATTCATGATCGACTACCACGACTACTATCGCACCAAGCGAGGCTATCATCCGCGAGCGGTAAACTCCGGCAATTCCTGGACACAGACCACGCCGCTGTCCTTCATGAACATGCCGATCCTCACCTACATCAGGGAGATCGCGCCTCGGCCGGTCCTCTTTGTCCATGGTGAAAGGGCGCATTCGCGCTACTTCGCCGAAACCGCCTATGCAGCGGCGGCCGAACCGAAGGAGTTGCTGATCATCCCTGGCGCCAGCCATGTCGATCTCTACGACAGGACCGATGTGATACCCTTCGACAAGCTGGCGAGCTTTTTCAGCCGGCATCTCGTCGCCTGACAACGATCGGGGGGAGGCGACCGGGCCGTTGCCTCCGCGGCCAGGCCGAGACCTCGCATCAGGCTACGACGATCAAGGGAAGACCGGACCATGCGGCTGAGAACCATGTGGATCGCTGGCGCGATCCTTATCGCAACGATCGGAGCAGCCATGGCTCAGGACCGCATCAGGATCTCGTCGGAGTGGGGTTCGGTGACGGCGGAACTCGCCGACAATGCCGCGACCGCGGCGCTGCTCGGCATGCTGCCTCTGACCATTCCCATGTCGGATCACCTCCGGCAGGAGAAGACGGGCAGCCTGCCGTCCGGCTTGCCAGCCGCAGCGCGGCAGCGGACCTTCAAGAACGGGACGATCGGTCTGTGGGGCCCCGATCACTTCGTCGTCTATTATCGCGATGGTCAGGTCCCACAGCCGGGCATCGTCATCCTCGGCGAGGTACAAGGGGGCGCTTCGATCTTCGATCGACCTGGCACAGTGTCTCTCCGCATCGAACTTGTCAGGTAGAAAGGCTTCCGCTCCACGGCGTTCGTCGGCGCGTCAGCTTGCCGCGCGGCGCCGGCGTCGATCCTCTGCTCCGGTCAGTCTCGTGGCATGGCGTCGTCGGCAAGAATGGCCTCGACGATCTCCTGAACGTTCAGTGCATCAGTCAGCGTCGCGAGATGGTGCGCTTCCCCCCGCGTGAGCCGAACCACCCCCTCGATCTGGCGCCTGAGTGCAATCGGCCTCGCCTCGACCTGCGACAGCGCATCGGCCGCGCGCTGCCATGTGCCGTCGGGCAGGCGGCGTTCGGCGATCGACCAGTCGCAGAGCCGGACGGCGCCCTTGTCACCCTCCAGCATCCAGATGTTGTGGTCGTCCTTGGCGGTGCTGCCGACGCTGCCCTTGAGGTCGACCGGCATGTCGCCGGCCATCAGCGTCGCCTTGATCGAACGCTCCGACTTTCCGGCCTCCGGAAACGCCGCGCGCCCGGAGAGAGCGTGAAGCGGGCCGAACAACCTGCGGCTCAGGAAGAGGAAATGCGACACGACCTCGCGGGTGAAGCCGCCCTGTTGCCGCCCGTCCAGCCAGGCGGCGGCATCGGCCTGCCACGACCGGGGCCAGGCCGCGAAGGCGACCTCGATGGTGATGCGCGAGGCGGTGCCGACGGCGCCCTGCGCGATCCAGTCCATCAAGGTCGCGACGGCCAGCGAGGAGGCGAAGGGAAAATTGACGGCCCCTCTGTTTCCGGCCTCTGCCACGAAGGCGCGCGCATCCTCGACATCGACCGCCAAAGGCTTCTCGCAGAACACGCTCTTTCCGGATGCGATCGCGGCCCGGGCGTGACCAAGATGGAACGCGGGCGGCGAGGCGATGTAGACGCAGTCGCTGGCGGCGATGATCGCAGCGGCGTCAGTCAGCCGCGGAACCTGCGGAAAGGCCGCCGCCATGCGTGCCATCGCCGATGGTGCCGGGTCCCAGACGCCGCCGACCGTCACCAGCGGCGGAGACTGATCCAGAATGGCGCTCAGCAGGCGCTCGCCCATGATGCCTGCGCCGATGATCCCGATCGATAGAGTGCCGTCCTGCATCGCCTGAGATTCCCAGCCCTGAGCCGGAAAGCGCGGTAGCAGGTTTCGGGACGGCGCACGAGCGCCAGTGGCGCCCCACAACCGCATGCCTTCCCCGCCATTACCGAAGGCTCAGCGGGCTTGGCCCTGCAGCCCTCCGCCGCTACTTCGCCGGCCGGACCCGCAGCAGCTTCCCGTCGGGCGCGTCGCTCAGCAGGTACAAGAATCCGTCCGGCCCCTGGCGCACGTCGCGGATGCGTTCGCCGAGCCCTTCCAGCAGCCGCTCCTGTCCGGTCACGGCCTCACCCTGCGTCGAGAGCCGAACCAGCATCTGCCCGGCGAGCCCGCCGACGAAGAGCGAGTTCTTCCAGGCCGGCCAGACGGCACCGGTGTAGAAAGCCGCGCCCGAGGGGGCGATCGAGGGGTCCCAGTAGAACAGCGGCGGCTCCATGCCGGCCTTGGCCGTCCCCTCGCCGATCTTGGCGCCGGAATAATCGATGCCGAAGGTGACGACCGGCCAGCCGTAATTGCGGCCGGCCTTGGGCGTGTTGACCTCGTCGCCGCCACGCGCACCGTGCTCGGCCGTCCAGAGTTGGCCGGTGTCCGGATGGAGCGCCGCACCCTGGACATTGCGATGGCCGATCGACCAGATCTCCGGCTGCCAGCCCTCGACCCTGGGGTTGTCGGCAGGCGCCCCGCCCTCGGGGGCGATCCGCATGATCTTGCCGATATGGTTGGCCGGGTTCTGCGCCTGGTCGCGCTGGCCATAGCGGTCGCCGACCGTGACGAAGAGCGCGCCCGTGCGGTCAAAGACCAGCCGCGAGCCGAAATGCAGATTACTGGAGACCGTCGGCATCTGCTGGAAGATCACCTTCGTGCCCTCCAGCGCCGTGCCGCGCTCGTTGAGGCGGGCGCGGGCGACGCTCGTGCCGCTGCCCCCCGCCCGCGGCTCGGCGAAGGAGAGGTAGATCGTCCGGTTCTGCGCGAAGCCGGGGTCGATGACGATGTCGAGCAGACCACCCTGCCCGCGTCCCGCGACATTGGGCACGCCGGAGATCGGCGCAGAGAGCTTGCCGTCCGCCCCCACCAGCCGCAGCCGTCCCGGCCGCTCCGTCACCAGCATGCGCCCGTCCGGCAGGAAGGCGAGCCCCCAGGGATGCTCGAGCCCGCCCGCCACCGTCTCCACAGTGAGGTCGCCCGCGCTCGAACGGACACGCTGCTGGGCCCCCGCCTCCGGAAGGGCGATCAGCATCGCCGCCGCGACAGTGAACAGCGAAAAACAGGCTTGCCGGCGCATCGTCATCTCCTGATCGGACCCTTGGCTCACAGATAGGGACAACCGCCCGGCAGGCCAGTCGGTTGCGGGCCCGTCACGGCGAATTGAAGCGGCGGGTTCCGCCAGCGTCAGGGCGCAGGCAGCCGGCCGACGGTCACGACGCCACCCTGATCGTCACGTTTCAGCACGATCATCTCGCCGGAAGCCGGAAACACGCCGGTCAGCGCGGTGATGTTGACCTGATGCGTCACCATCAGCACCAGCCCGCCATCCGCGGGCAGCGCGGCGAGGCGCCTCCGCAGCGCAGCGGTGGCGCCCTCGCGTTCGCCGGGGCGTCCGAAGAAGGAATTCAGCGCCGTCGGCTCGTCCTCGACAGGGGCAAGCGCCATCAGCGCGGCCGTCTCGCGCGCCCGGCACCACTGGCTGGTCAGCACGAGCGACACGGGGATCGCACGGCGGCGGAACTCATCGCCCAGGCGGCGGGACTGGTCGCGCCCACGCTCGCCGAGATTGCGCTGCGTTGCGCAGTCGCCGATGCGGAACCCGGCCGGATCGCCGGTCCCGGGCGCATCGGCATGGCGCATCAGCGCGACATGGCCGGGTTTCGCGAGCAGCGCCCAGACCCGCTCGCGATCCACCTCGATGGCGGCGACGGCGCCGGGCCAGAGCGCCGGCAGCAGCAGGAGAGCGAGAACGAAGCGTCTTCCGAACCCTGCTGCGGCCATGCCGACTCCGTCTGTTCAGGCTACTCCGGCTTCACCCCGGCCGCCTTGATGATGTTTTCCCAGGTCGTGATTTCCTGCTGGTGATAGGGCCGGAAGGCGGCCGGGTCACGTAACCTCATCGTGAAGCCGAGCTTCAGGATCGCCTCGCTCACGGCTGGCTTCGCCAGCGAGGCCAGGATCGCCTTGGACAGTGTCGCCAGCACCGGGGCGGGCGTCGCGGCCGGCGCGAAGAAGGCGGCCCAGGAATCGGCGTCGGCATCGGCGATGCCCTGTTCGCGCAGGGTCGGGATGTCCTTGGCGCGCAGATTGCGCTCGGGGCTCGCGAGCGCGATCGCCCGCAGATTGCCGGCATTGATCTGTTCGAGCACGCTCGGCAGCGTCGAATTGGCGATGTCGATGCGCCCGGCGACGATCTCCTGCACGAGTGGGGCAGCCCCGCGGAAGGGCACATGCGTCATCTTGATGCCGGTGCGCGCCATGAACAGCTCCATGGCCAGATGCGAGCCCGAGCCGACGCCGGTCGAGCCGTAATTCAGCTTGCCGGGATCGGCCTTGGCGAGCGCGATCAGTTCCTTGATGTCCTTGGCCGGCAGGTCCTTGCGCACGACGAAGGCATGCTCGAAGGCGCCGACGCCGGCGAGCGGGGCAAAATCCTTGACCGCGTCATAGCCCGGCTCCTTCAGCAGGAACATGTTGTTGCCATGCGTCTGGTTGTTGCCGAAGACGATGGTGTGGCCATCGGGATCGGCCTTGGCCACGGCCCGCGTGCCGACGGCGCCGGAGGCGCCGGCACGGTTGTCGACGACGACGTTCTGGCCGATCGAGGTCGACAGGTCCTGCGCGACGAAGCGCGCGATCGCATCGGTGGGGCCGCCCGCCGGATAAGGCACGACGAGCGTGATCGGCCTGGTCGGGAAGCTTTGCGCCCGCACGACGGACGGCGCGAGGACGGCACCGGCCAGCAGGCCGAGCGTGGAACGGCGGGTCAACGACATCAGAAATCCTCCCGGAGCGGCCCGATTGAGCACAGGCTTGGCCGGAAGCCATAGAACATTCGGCGCCGGAGGGAAATGCCGCGATCGGATGAAGCCGCCGCGAAATCAAGGGCCTAGCCGGCAACGCCGCCCGCCGCGAAGCCCGCCCGCTTCAGCCGCTGGATGGAAAGATCGAGCGCCTGCAGGAAGGCCGAGCGGTCGCGCGCCGAAAACGGCTTCGGTCCGCCCGTCGCCGTCCCCATCGCGCGCAGGTCCTCCATCATGTCGCGCGTCGCCAGCGCCATGCCGATCGAGGCCTCGGTGAAGGGCTTGCCGGTCGGGCCGATGACCTCGGCGCCGGCCTTGATGCAGCGGTCTGCGAGCGGGATGTCCGAAGTGACGACGATCGCGCCCCGGGCGACGCGCTCGGCGATCCAGTCGTCGGCCGCATCGAAGCCGCCCGAGACGATGACGCGCTCGATCCAGGGCTCGCGCGGCAGCATCATGAAGCTGTTGGCGACGACGAAAACATGCAGGCGGTGGCGACTGGCGACCTTGAAGATCTCGTCCTTCACCGGGCAGGCGTCGGCATCGACATAGATCGCGATCGGCGGGGAAGCGGTCATGGCCGCCAGCGCATCGCAGGGACGCGCGCGCCGCGCAAGGCCGAAATCGCTTCAGAAAGACCGGTGCCCGGCGCCCGTCGAGAAAGCGCGTGCGCCGGCCGCCGGTCTGGCCTAGAGTCGATCTCTGCTTCGACATGACGAGCCCCGGCCTCTGCCGGGCCGGCCGCGGCAGGCGAAAGCCGCCGCATGCTCGATTCCGACTTCAGCGCCCATCGCGATCCAGGCCACGCCTGACCTAAAGCCCGAGATCCACCGGGGGGTGCGATCCCGCACCCTCAGACCCAAGGGAGACCGACCATGGCAAAAGGCGAACAGCGCGGAAACCGCGAAGCCAAGAAGCCGAAGAAGGACAAGCCCAAGGCAGAGGCGGCGGCGCCCGCGACCTTCGCGGCAGCCGTAGCGCGCGCCGCGGGACCGAAAAAGAAATGATCCGCTTCAGAACCATCGACCCGGCCGAGCAGGCCAAGGCCGACGAAAAGGTGGCCGCGGCGAAGCCCGCAGCCGCCACCCCCGCGCACCCCGAACCGGCCGAAGACGGACAAGCCCCGGACGAGGCGGCCACCGACACCTCGGCCCCCAAAGCCAAGGGCCTGACCCGCAAGACGCCGCTGCGGGCCAAAAAGCCGGACACCTCCGGGCTGTTCCGGGACTGAGAGCCCCGGGACCGAGACGGCGCTCCCCGAGCGGGCGCGCCGCCGATGGCTCAGGCCTCCGTCACCTCGTCGGTCCAGACCCTGAAGCCGCTCAGCGTATTGGGCCCAAATGTTGTCGCGATGGCGACGTCGGCCGCATCGCGACCGCGCGCGATCAGCACGCGGCCGATTCGCGGCTCGTTGTTGCGCGGATCGAACATCTGCCAGCCGCCGTCGAGATAGGCTTCGAAAGACGCCGCGAAATCGCCGGGCGGCCAGGGCTGCGGCGTGCCGATGTCGCCGAGATAGCAGGTGCAGTAGCGCGCCGGGATGTTCATCGCCCGGCAGAACGCGATGGCGAGATGGGCGTAGTCGCGGCAGACGCCCCGTTCTTCCGCATAAGCGTCCGAAGCCGAGCGGGTCACGCTGGCGTCGTTGTAGTTGAAGGCGATGCGCTGGTTGACGAAGTCGCAGATTGCCTGGACGCGCGGCGCGCCGGGCTGCGTGTGGCCGAAGAGTTGCCAGGCGAGATCAAGCAGCCGGTCTGAATCGCAGAATCGGCTCGCCAGCAGAAAGACGATGGCCTCTTCCGGCAGATGCTCGACCGGCACCTGACCCGCGCCGCGATCATAGGCTTCCGGCAGGCCGCTGTCCTGGATGATCGCATCGGCCGTGATCCGCATCGCGCCCTTCGGCGCCACCAGCCGGGTGCACCAGTTGCCGAAGCCGTCGCGATAGGCGCTGACCGGAACGGAAGGGCTGAAGCGGATGTAATCGGGAGTCTGGAGGTCCGACACCCGGCTGAAATGCACGTTCAGCATCAGGATCATAGGCGTCGGTTGCGGAAAATCGTAGTCGAGCTCGTAGCCGATCCTGAGTTTCACGGAACTGCTTTCCGCGCGCCGCTGGCGCGCTGGTGATGAGTGGCCCCTCAGCCGGTCGCCGCATTATGCATGTTTCCGGCCAATCGGGCGCGCCTTATGCGAGCCTCCTGGAAGCCTCATGGCGGTGCCACGGGTCGACCCGGCTGGTTGCGTATCTGGTCAGCCCACTGGAACATGCGGCGTCGTTGCTCGGCCTCGCTCGGCGCGCCCGCTGGCCGGTTCGGGGCCGCTGGCAGATCGAGCCAGGCAGGGCGCCGCGGGCAGAGCGAGGTGATCTCGTAGACGGATTTCGCCGGCAGCGGCGGCCGGTAAGGCGGCGCCAGCCCGTCATAGGGTTTGCGCGAGCTCCAGGCCGCCTCGGTATAGACGATCGCCTCTGCGACGGCGCCCGCATCGGCATCCTCGGGATGGCGCAGCGCCGGATCGGACAGCGTGATCACCAACTCCGCAATCCCGTAGAGCCCGGTCGGGAAACCGGTCCGGCCGGTATCGTAGCTCCAGGCACCCGAGCGACCGGAGCCGCCGCCCATCAGCGCAGGCCCCGACAGGCCGACCGCGCGCTGGTCGAGCGCATAGACGAAGGTTTCGGCGCGCCGCACCAGCGGCTTCTCGCCGCGGTCGGGGAATGCCCTCCGATAGGATTCCGACATCTGCCAGCTGGGTGTCGGGCGCGGCGGAAGGCTCGCCTGCGACAGCAGGACCGCCCTGTTGGCGCGCATCACTGCATGCATCGCCATTATCCGGCCGACCATGTCGGGGCCGGCGACGCTCATATAGCCGTCGATGCGCCGCTTCAGCAGATTCTCGAGACAGCCATTCGGAAAACGCGCATCGCCACAGCCGCCACCGCCGGTCTCCCCCTCGCGCTCGATGCGCGCGACCAGATTGCGGAAGCCCGAGACGTCGAGGGAGCCCATGGCGCAGGTGTCGGTTTGCGCCGGATCGACGGATTTGACGGTGACGAAGCGATACCAGCCGACCCGGCCGAGAGCGTAGAGGAGGCACAGCCCGATAAAGCCTGCGACGCAGAGCTGGAAGCCATGTCTGCGGATCCATTCCTCCGACACCGCGCCAGCGCCCCCGCCAGATGCCCGCCCCCACGCGTTCAAGTTCGCGCCGTTGCTGGGATTGATCAAGCACTCTGGCTTGCGATGGCCCGCTTTGAGTCCTAAACCACGCGCGCGCCCGCCGCGGCGTGCCCTCGTCCGAGATCCGGAGAACCTCCCATGGCCTTCCTTGCCGACGCCCTGAAGCGCGTGAAGCCGTCTGCGACCATCACCATCACGCAGAAGGCGCGCGACCTGAAAGCGCAGGGCAAGGACGTGATCTCGCTCTCCGTCGGCGAGCCCGATTTCGACACGCCCGACAACATCAAAGAGGCGGCCATCGCCGCCATCCGTCGAGGCGAGACCAAGTACACCCCCGTCTCCGGCATCCCGCAGCTGCGCGAGGCGGTCGCCCGCAAGTTCAAGCGCGAGAACGGCCTCGACTACAAGCCGAGCCAGACCATCGTCTCCACCGGCGGCAAGCATGTCATCTACAACGCCCTGCTCGCCACGCTGAACCCGGGCGACGAGGTCATCTGCGTCTCGCCCTACTGGGTGTCCTATCCCGAGATGGTGGCGCTTTGCGGCGGCACGGCCACCTTCGCCGAGACGAAGATCGAAAACGAATTCAAACTCCAGCCGGAAGAACTCGAGCGCGCGATCACGCCCAAGACCAAGTGGGTGATCCTGAACTCGCCGTCGAACCCCTCGGGCGCAGCCTATAGCCGCGCCGAGATGAAGAAGCTCACCGATGTCCTGATGCGCCACCCCCATGTCTGGGTGCTCACCGACGACATGTATGAGCACCTCGTCTATGGCGAGTTCGAGTTCGTCACCCCGGCGCAGGTCGAGCCCGGCCTCTATGAGCGCACGCTGACCATGAACGGCGTCTCGAAATCCTACGCCATGACCGGCTGGCGCATCGGCTACGCGGCGGGCCCGCAGCATCTGATGAACGCCATGGACCTCGTCCAGGGCCAGCAGACCTCGGGCACCTCGGCGATCTCGCAATGGGCTGCCGTCGAGGCGCTCGACGGCCCGCAGGACCACCTGCCCGTCTTCAAGAAGGCCTTCGAGCGCCGCCGCGACCTCGTCGTCTCCATGCTCAACCAGACCCGCGGCCTCGTCTGCCCCAAGCCCGAGGGCGCCTTCTACGTCTATCCCGACTGCTCGGCCCTGATCGGCAAGACCATGCCCAACGGCAAGGTCATCGAGACCGACGAGGACCTGGTCATGGGCATCCTGGAGACGGAAGCGGTCGCAGCTGTGCACGGCTCGTCCTTCGGCCTGGGTCCCAACTTCCGCATCTCCTACGCCACCTCGGACGAGAAGCTGGAAGAGGCCTGCCGCCGCATCCAGCGCTTCTGCGCCGAACTGCGCTGATCACCGCATGAGCCCGCGCGGCCTGCCGCGACGGTCCTTTCTGGCCGGGAGCCTCCTGCTCCCGGCCTCTCTCGTTCGGGCCCAGGTGCCGCAATACCTGACGGCCCGCGACGCCTACGAATCCGCCCGCGCCGGCACCCTCCTCCTCATCGATATCCGCCCGCCGGCAGAATGGCGCGACACCGGCTTGGCCCAGGGCGCGCTCGCGCTCGATGCCGAAACGCCCGCCTTCGAAGTCCGGCTGGCGGGGCTGCGGCTCGACCATCCAGCCAAGCGCATCGCACTGATCGACCGCAGCGGCGCGCTCGCGGCCTCGGTCCGCACCAAGCTCGCCGGCCGCGGCTTCCGCGACGTCCTCGCAGTACGCGGCGGAATGCTCGGCCCCGGCGGCTGGCTGGCCGAGAAGCTGCCGGTGGTGGCTTATCCTTGAGGCGCCGTCATGCTCGGGCTTGACCAGAGCATCTCCGGCCGCGTGTGAACCAGTGTCATTTTCCGGCCTGAGATTCTCGGGTCTGCGCTGCGCTTCGCCCGAGAATGACGTGTGCGGCTCAGCCGCCGCTCTGGTGCTTCAACAGATCCGGCCGCCTCTCCGCGGTAATCCGCTCGGCTTCCGCCCGCCTCCACTTGGCGATGCGGGCATGGTCGCCGGACAGCAGCGCCTCGGGCAGGCCGCGCCCCTCCCATTCGCGCGGGCGGGTATAATGCGGATATTCGAGCAGGCCGTTCTCGAAGCTCTCGTCCTCGCCGGACAACTCCTTGCCCATCACGCCGGGGATCAGCCGCACGCAGGCGTCGAGCAGCACCAGCGCCGCCATCTCGCCGCCTGAGAGAATGTAGTCGCCGATCGACACCTCGGTCAGCCCTCGCCCCTCGATCACGCGCTCGTCGACACCCTCGAACCGCCCGCAGACGATGACGACGCCCTCGCCCACGACCCACTCACGCACCTGGCGCTGCGCCAGCGGCCGCCCCCGCGGCGACATCAGCAGCCGCGGACGCGTGTCCCCGGGGGGAACGGCAGCGTCGATCGCCGCACCCAGCACATCGCAACGCAACACCATGCCCGCACCGCCGCCCGCTGGGTTGTCGTCGACATTGCGGTGCCGGCCAATGCCATGGTCGCGGATCTGGTGCGTCTCCAGCGACCATAGCCCGCGCCGCAGCCCCTCGCCCGCGAGCGACACGCCGAGCGGCCCGGGAAACATCTCCGGATAGAGGGTGAGGACGGAGGCGCGGAACGGCATGTGTGAGCCTGGCTGAAATCAGGACAAAACGCGACGTCATTCCGGGCGAGCGAAGCGAAGTCCCGGAATCCATCGTAAGGCGCGACGATGCCCTAGGATGGATTCCGGAGCGGCGCGGCTTCGCCGCTTGTCCGGAATGACGCAGTGCTTGTGGACAAAGGAATCAGTTCGAACCGAAGCGCAGCGCCGGCAGCCGGTCCAGCGCGTTGAAATCCGTCGCGGAGGCGACGACGTTGTCATAGTCGGCGAAGCCCTCCGCACCGAGCATGGTCAGCATGGCGACGGCCCGCATGCCGGCCCGCCGCGCCGCCTCGACGCCGTTGGGGGCGTCCTCGAAGACGAGGCAGGTCTCCGGCGCCACGCCCATGCGGCGCGCCGCCTCGACGAACATGTCCGGATGCGGCTTGCCGCGGAAGCCCTGCGAGGGCGAGATCACCGTCGCGAATTCGGCCCGCAGGCCGAGCGTATCGAGCACCAGCGCGATGTTCTCGGGCGGCGCGGCGGAGGCCACCGCCATCGGGACACCGAAGCTGCGGGCCCGCGCCATCAGCGGCAGCAGCCCCGGCAGCGGCGCGACATGAGGCCGGTAGGTCTCGCGGTAGAGCGCCTCCTTGGCCTCGCCCAGCCGCGCGATCTCCTCGGCGGCGACGCCCGGAAAATAGGGGCCCACGATCTCGCCGACCGCCATCCCGGCCGTGGTCCGGAAGAAGGCCGGCCGGTCGAAGGGGAGGCCGTGCTCGCGGTGCCAGCTCTCCCAGGCGTCGTCATGGAAACGCATATTGTCGACGATGGTGCCGTCCATGTCGAAGATCAGCGCGCCGGCCGGCCGGTCCCAGGCATCTGACTCAGTCTTCATCGTCGGCCTCGAACAGACCCTCGGGCGGAACCGCCTCGATCCGCCGGGCGGCGATGTCGATGCGGGGCGCGAAGGCCTTGGTGAAGGGCATCAGCACCGAGCGGCCATCCGGCAGCAGGATGTCGAGCAGATCGCCCGCGCCGTAATTGGCGACGGTGGTCACCGTGCCCAGGACCACGCCATCGGGACCGACGACCGCGCAGCCGATCAGATCGGCCTGCAGGAACTCGTCCTCGTCCTCGGGCGCCGGGATCTTGTCGCGGGACACGAAGAGGTTGACGCCGTTGAGGCTCTCGGCCGCCTCGCGGCTGGTGATGCCCTTGAGGCGGGCGACCACGACCTCCTTGGCCGGGCGGATCTCGGCGATCTCGAAGCGCCGCCCCTTGTCGTCGGTCAGCGGGCCGTAATCAGCGATGGCCAGAGGATCGCCGGTGAAGGCCTTGATCCGGACCTCGCCCTTGATGCCATGCGCGGCGCCGATGACGCCGAGCAGGATGAGCTTGTCGTCAGCGGCCATGCGACGTCATGCTCGGGCTTGACCCGAGCATCTCCTGCCAGAGGTTCTCGGGCCGAAGCAGAGCTTCGCCCGAGAATGACACGGTGGCCGCAACCGGCATCACGCCTCGGCTTCGGCCGGAGCGGCGGACTTGGCCGCGTTCTTCTCGGCGCGCTCCTTGGCCTTCTCGCCGGGAACAGCCTTGTTGGGGTTGTTGCGGACGGGGCGCTTGGCGAGGCCGGCGGCGTCGAGGAAGCGCAGCACGCGGTCGGTCGGCTGGGCGCCCTTCGAGAGCCACTCCTTGGCCTTCTCGACGTCGAGCACGACGCGCTCCGGCGAATCCTTCGCCTTCATCGGATCATAGGAGCCGATCTTCTCGATGAAGCGGCCATCGCGCGGCGAGCGGGCATCGGCGACGACGATGCGGTAGTACGGGCGCTTCTTGGCGCCGCCACGGGTCAGGCGGATCTTGAGGGACATTCGCGTCTTTCCTTGGGTTTTGAACGGGTAAGCGTTGCGGTGGAAATCAGGGCTTGTTGTCGTCGACCAGTTGGTCGATCGCGGCCCAGGGATCGTCCTTCATGCCCGTCGAGGTGAAGATCTCGAGATCGATCGAGCCGTCTTCCAGCACGTCGATCTCCCAATATTCACCTGGCGCATGCACGAGGAAGGAGAAGGCGTCGTCGCGATAGGACGACGTCTCATAGGACAGGTTGGCGTCGTCGAGACGCGCCTTGACCTGCTTGAACACGTCGAACATGCCGACGCGCATTTCGGTGGGCTTGGTCACTTCTTCTTGCCTCCGAAGGGGTTGGAGCCCCCCAGCCCCGGAAGTCCGCTGCCCAGCCCCGGCAGCTTCGGCATCATCCCGGCCGGCGGCGTGACGCCCTTGGGCAGGCCCGGGAAGCCACCCGGAGGCAGGCCCGGCATGCCGCCGCCCGCACCGAGCTGCTTCTGCAGTTCGGCGAGCTGCGCCGGATCCATCTTCGAGGGGTCGGGCATGCCCGGCGGCAGGCCGCCCATGCCGCCGCCGATGCCGAACATCTGGCCGAGCTTGCCGAGCATGCCGCCCTTCTGCTTGCTCATGGCCTTCATCATGTCGGCCATGCCGCGATGCATCTTGAGCAGCTTGTTGATCGCCTCGGGGCTCGTGCCGGAGCCGGCGGCGATGCGCTTCTTGCGGCTGTTTTTGAGCAGGTCGGGGTTCTTCCGCTCGGCCGGGGTCATCGAATCGATGATCGCGATCTGGCGCTTGATCATCTTGTCGTTGACGCCGGAATTCGCGAGCTGGCCCTGCATCTGCTTCATGCCGGGCAGCATGCCCATCACGCCGCCCAGCCCGCCCATCTTCTCCATCTGCTGGAGCTGCATGCGCATGTCGGCGAGGTCGAAATTGCCCTTGGCGAGGCGCTGCGCCAGCGCCTGGGCCTTGTCGGCATCGACCGTCTCGGCCGCGCGCTCGACCAGGCTGACGATGTCGCCCATGCCGAGGATGCGGTTGGCGACGCGCGAGGGGTGGAAATCCTCCAGCGCATCGATCTTCTCGCCCGTGCCGACGAGCTTGATCGGCTTGCCGGTGACGGCGCGCATCGAGAGCGCCGCGCCGCCGCGGGAATCGCCGTCCATTCGGGTCAGCACGATGCCGGTCAGGCCAACGCGGGCGTCGAAGGCGCGCGCCGTGTTGACGGCGTCCTGGCCGGTCAGCGCGTCGGCGACGAGCAGCACCTCGTGCGGGTTGGTCGCCGCCTTCACCTCGGCGACCTCGGCCATCAGCGTGTCGTCGAGCGTGACGCGGCCGGCGGTGTCGAGCATCACCACGTCGTAGCCGCCGAGACGGGCGGCCTCGATCGCGCGGCGCGCGATCTGCACCGCCGACTGGCCGGCCACGATCGGCAGCGTCTCGACGCCGACCTGCTTGCCGAGGATGGCGAGCTGCTCCATCGCGGCCGGACGGCGCGTGTCGAGCGAGGCCATCAGGACGCGCTTCTTGGCACGGTCGGTCAGGCGCTTGGCGATCTTCGCGGTGGAGGTCGTCTTGCCCGAGCCCTGCAGACCCACCATCAGGATCGGCACCGGCGGCACGGCATCGAAGGTGATGCCCTCGCCGTCGCCGCCGAGCATGTCGATCAGCGCGTCGTTGACGATCTTGATGACCTGCTGGCCGGGCGTGACCGACTTCAGCACCTCGGCGCCGACGGCCCGCTCGCGAACCTTGTCGGTGAAGGAGCGCACGACCTCGAGCGCGACGTCGGCCTCGAGCAGCGCCTTGCGCACCTCGCGCAGCGCGGCGTTGACGTCCTCCTCGGTCAGCGAACCCCTGCGGGTCAGCCCGGAGAGGATGCCTGATAGCCTGTCGCTCAGAGTGCCGAACATGCGGACCTGCTTGCTTGCCTTCAGGGACCGACCGCGCGAAGCCCCATCGCCAAACGGTTTTGCGCCCGAGGGCGCGGACGCGCTGTCGGGCGTTGACCTCCGGGCTCGTGTAGCCGCGAGGCGGCCCGGTCGGCGGATGCGGTCTCGACGATGTCGGCGAAACGGATGGCGCGGTTAAAGCGGCAGATTGTGGCGAAAGTCAAGGTTGACCGGGTCGCCGCAGCAATCTCGCCATGATGGAGCGCTAGCGCCGCACCCTCAGAAGCGATGCCGGACCCATCCTCGCCCATGCGCCCACTTCTCTTCGCTGCCGCCCTCGCCCTCCTCGCCGCCGGCTGCGCCGGCGAGCCGCGCCGCGAGACACCGCTGGATCCGCGCGCCACCGCGCGCCTGGAGGCCGTCACCCTCGATCCCGCCGAGGCCGGCCGCATCTTCAATGCCTATCGTGCCGGCCAGGGCCTCGGGCCCGTCAGGCTCGATCCCACCCTGACGGCCATGGCCCAGCGCCAGGCCGATGCCATGGCGCGCGCCAACGCGCTCTCGCATGACGCCGCCGGAAATTTCGCCGCGCGCGTCCATGCCGCCGGCCTCGACGCCGCCCGCGCGGCGGAAAATCTCGGCGGCGGCTACTATTCGACGGCAGAAGCCTTCGCCGGCTGGCGCGCCTCGTCGGGCCATGACGCCAATCTGCGGATGAAGGAGGCCACACGCTTCGGCATCGCGCTCGCGAAGGACCCGCAGACGCGCTATCGCGCCTGGTGGGCGCTGGTCGTGGCAGGCGAGCCGGAGAAGCGAGTCGAGATATCGGCCGGGCCCGTCGGCTGGTTTGGTTCGAACCGGCCGCCGCGCTGACCAAGTCAGCAATATTGCTGCCCGCAAGGATTTTCCTTACATTATCTGATCAGTTTGGCCGCTTAGGGCGACGGAAATGATCCTCAGCAAACTCACGAGCAAGGCGCAGACGACGGTTCCGCAGTCCGTCCGCAAGGCGTTGCGCCTGCGTGAGGGGGATGAAATCGCCTATGCGATCGAACAGGATCGCGTCGTCATGACGAAGGCTAGGGCACCCCAGGTCGAAGATCCTTTTGCGACATTCGACGAATGGGACGGCGAGGCCGATCGCAAGGCCTATGGCGAGCTTTGAACAGGGGGACATTGTCCGCGTCCCCTTCCCGTACACGGACCGTTCGACACGCCAACACCGGCCGGCACTGGTTGTTTCGGCCGGCGGCATCGGCGAGGCGCAAAGCCTGCTTTGGGTGGTGATGATCACCAGCGCGGAGAACCGGCCCTGGCCGGGAGACGTGGCGATCGACGGAGGTGATGGGGAGACCGGGCTGCCGGCGCCCTCCGTCGTTCGTCCTTGCAAGATCGCAACGATCGAGGCCCGGCACGCCCAGAAGCTGGGTCGACTGCCATCCGCCTTGCGGGAGCGCGTCAGCACGGCCCTGCGTGAGCATCTCGGGCTCGGCTGAAGCGCCTCCCCTTTACAAACCGCTGCAGCTGGGGATGGCTCGCCCGACGCCATCGGGACACAGCCTCATGACCTTCGAAACCTGGGCCGCCTTCGCCGCCGCCACCGCCGTGCTGCTGGTCATTCCCGGCCCGACGATCCTGCTCGTCGTCTCCTATGCGCTCGGCCAGGGCTGGCGCACCGCGCTGCCGACGGCGGCCGGCGTCGCGCTCGGCGACTTCACCGCGATGACGCTCTCCATGCTCGGCGTCGGCGCGCTGCTGGCGACCTCGGCCACCGTCTTCACCGTGCTGAAATGGGCGGGCGCCGCCTATCTCGTCTGGCTCGGCATCAAGCTCTTCCGCGCCGGCGGCACGCTCGACGCCAGCCCGCGCGAGGATGCTGTCTCGTCGCTGAAGATGCTCGGCCATGCCTGGCTGGTCACGGCGCTGAACCCCAAGAGCCTCACCTTCTTCGTCGCCTTCCTGCCGCAGTTCCTCGATCCGAAGGCCGATTTCTGGACGCAGATGCTGATCTTCGAGGCGACCTTCGTGACGCTCGCCGCCGCCAACGCCTTCGGCTACGCGCTCATCGCCTCCCGCGCCCGCGCCGTCGTCAGCAGCCCGCGCGCCATCCGAGCCATCAACCGGACCGGCGGGACCCTGCTGATCGGGGCCGGCATCGCGACGGTGGCGATGCGGACCGGCACGCGCTGAAGGGCAGACGATCATGACGGCCCGCGACACTGCCACGCTGGATTTCTATGCCGCCGAGGCGCAGGCCTATGCGGGCCGATCCCGCGAAGCCGAGCATGCCCGCATCGCCGCCTTCGCCGCGGCGCTGCCGCCCGGCGCCTGCGTGCTGGAACTGGGCTGCGGCGGCGGTCACGACAGCGTCGCGCTGCTCGATCGCGGCCTCGACCTCGTCGCCACCGACGGCTCGCCGGAACTGGCCGAGCAGGCGAGCCGGCGTCTCGGGCGGCGCGTCGAGGTGCTGCTCTTCGAGAACATCGACGCGATCGAGGCCTTCGACGGTGTCTGGGCCAATGCCTGCCTGCTGCACGTGCCCCGCACCGCACTGCCCGGCATCCTCGCCTCCATTCACAGGGCGCTGAAGCCCGGCGGACTCTTCTACGCCAGCTTCAAGGCGGGCACGGCCGAGGGGCGGGACCGCTTCGGCCGCTACTTCAACTATCCCTCGCCGGACTGGCTGCGGTCCGCCTATGGGCCCGCAGGTTGGCAGAGCCTCGTCATCGTCGAGGAGACCGGCGGCGGCTATGATGGCGAGCCGACACCCTGGCTGCATGCCACGGCGATCAAGCGACCGTGAACGCTGCCCGCTTGACCCGCGGCGGCGCGAACCCACTTTCTGCGGCATGAATCGCCGCAAGCTCCTCACCTATCTCGGCCTCCCCGCGCTGCTTGGCACGAGCAGCGCGGCCTGGGCCTCGATCTCGCGCTCGCGCAACCCCTATTATCAGGGCCCCGTGACCGAGAACTTCAACGGAACCGTCTTCACCGACGGCCGGCCCGTGACCAAGGGGCTCGCCGACGTGCTGAAATGGCAGACCTCGAGGCGTGATCGCGAGGCATTTCCCGAGAGCTACCCCGCCCCGCCGCAGGACCGACCGCCTGCCCGCGTCGAGGGTGTCCGCATCGTCCATCTCGGCCACGCCTCGTTCCTGTACCAGATCGGCGGGCTCAATCTGCTGGTCGACCCGGTCTACTCGCTGCGCGCCAGCCCGCTCTCCTTCATGGGCCCGCGCCGCGTCAACGAGCCGGGCGTGGCCTTCGACGACCTGCCGCGCATCGACGCCGTCCTGATCACGCACAACCATTACGACCATCTCGACATCGAGACGCTGGCACGGCTGCATGAGCGCGACCAGCCGCGCATGATCATGCCGCTCGGCAACGACACCATCGTCAGGGCCCGCGTCCCGGAGGCGCGTGCCGAGGCGCATGACTGGTCGACTCGTCTGGTGCTGTGGGAGACCGTCGCGGTCACCTTGGTGCCAAGCTACCACTGGTCGGCGCGCGGCGCCTTCGACCGGCGCATGGCGCTCTGGTGCTCCTTCGTGCTGGAAGGAGGCGGCGCCCGCATTTTCCACATCGGCGACACCGGCTACCACGACGGCTCGCTCTATCGCCGCCTCGGCGCCGAATTGGGGCCCTTCCGTCTCGCCGTCCTGCCGATCGGCGCTTTTGAGCCCCGCTGGTTCATGCGCGACAACCACATGAACCCGGAGGAGGCGGTGCAGGTCATGCTGGCTCTGCGCGCCGAAGCAGCGCTCGGCCATCATTGGGGCACCTTCCAGCTCACCGACGAGGGTATCGAGCGACCGCTGTCAGCTCTGGCAACCGCATTGGCGGCCGCCGGCGTTGAGGAGGAACGGTTCAGGCCGATGCGGCCGGGGCTGAGCTGGCAGGCCTGAAACGGCGCTCGCGATCAGCGCGGCTGGACATAGACGTTGATCTCGAGGTTCGGGTCGGCCGGATCGGCGAGATCCCCGACATATTCCTCGAGGAATGCGTCCTTCACGCTGATCGCCTTCGCTTCGAGATAGGCCGTGATCGTCTCATAGGTCGAGTCGATGTCGTCATAGGGCGCGACATGGACGAAGCGCAGCGACGGTCCGGCCGGCGTCAGCCCCGGCCGCACGCCGTTGCCGAAGGTCGCAATGCGCTCGCCCTCGGGCGCCGGCCCGACCGGCATCATCGCCTCGTAGCGAAAGCCGTTGTCGTCGGTCTCCAGGAACAGCGTCAGCGGCCGCCCGGCGATCGGCAGGCGCGCGCGCTCCGCCTCCAGGCGCAGCACGCTGAAGCTCTCGGCCAGCCGCTTGAAGCCCTCGTCCCAGCTCGCCGCGCCGGAGAGCTTGAGCACGGGCTTGGCCACCAGCAGAACCTCGTCCACATCACTCTGGTCGCCGCGCTTGCCGGCGAGCGTCGCATTCGGATCGAGCACGCCGGTCTGCTGCTGCAGCGTCGGCGGCTGCACGGGCTGGATCGGGCCGGGCGCGGGCAAGGTCGGCGGCGGCTGCACCGGCTGTGGCTCGAGCGGGACCTGCGGCGTCGGCGCCGGCTGGACCGGCTCGGGCGTCACCGGGCGCGGCGGCGCCGGCGCGGGCTGGACCGGCTGCGGGCCGGGAACCGGCTCGGGCACCGCGGCCGGCGGCGCGGGAACGGGAGCGGGCTGCGCCTGGGCGGGCAAGGGCTGCGGGGGTGAGGGCTGGACCGGCACGGCTGCGCCTGGCGGCGGCGCCAGCGGTGCCGATTCGACGGCGCCCGGCGGCGCCACCCGCGTCTGGGCGGCGGCGACGCCGCCGACGCTCAGAAGGGCGGCCAGCGCCCCGACGGCAATATGGCCATGCTGCATCGTCAAGGTCCTGCCAGGAAACACGGCGCGAAAATCGATTCGCGCTCTTGCAGTGCAATATGGAACATCCACTTACGCCAGGAAATCATCGCGAGGGTGGCTTTTTCACGTCGCCTCCCTCATAGACCCGCAATCCCCTGGGATATGTGACGGTATGAACGCCCTCGCCCATCGTCGGTTCCTGAAGATGAACGGTCTCGGCAATGAGATCACCGTGCTCGATCTGCGTGGCACGAAGCTGCGCGTCGGCGAGCGCGACGCACGCGCGATCGCGGCCGAGCCGCGCGCCCGGTTCGACCAGCTCATGGTCCTGCACGATCCCGTCACGCCCGGCACCGACGCCTTCGTGCGGATCTACAATACCGACGGCTCCGAAGCAGGCGCCTGCGGCAACGGCACGCGCTGCGTCGCCTGGGCGATGCTGGCCGATCCCATGATGGGCGATGCCGCGAAGACCGCGCTGACGCTGCAGACCAAAGCCGGCCTGCTGCCGGCCAAGCGCGACAGCGACCTCGTCTTCACCGTCGACATGGGCGCGCCGAAGCTCGGCTGGGAGGACATCCCGCTGGCCGAGCCCTTCCACGACACCGCGCATTTCGAGCTCCAGATCGGCCCGATCGACGATCCGATCCTGCACACGCCCTGCGCCGTCAACATGGGCAATCCGCACGCCGTCTTCTTCGTCGACGATCCCTACCGCTTCAATCTCGCGCAGATCGGCCCGCTGCTCGAAAACCACCCGATCTTCCCCGACCGCGCCAATATCGAGCTCGCCGCCGTCGTCGCGCCCGACCATATCGTGCTGCGCGTCTGGGAGCGCGGCGCCGGCATCACCCGCGCCTGCGGCTCGGGCGCCTGCGCGGCCCTCGTCGCGGCGGTGCGCCGCGAGCTCAGCGCCCGCAAGGCGGTCGTCAGCTTGCCCGGCGGCGACCTCACCATCGAATGGCGCGAGAGCGACGGCCATGTCCTGATGACCGGCCCCGTCGAATTCGAATGGGAGGGCACGCTCGCCCCCGAACTGTTCGAGACCGCCGCCTGATGACCCTCGAGGTCGTCACCTTCGGCTGCCGCCTCAACATCGTCGAGGGCGAGGCGATCCGGCGCCAGGCGGAAGCCGCGGGCCTCACCGATCTCGCCATCGTCAACTCCTGCGCCGTGACGTCCGAGGCCACCCGGCAGGCCCGCCAGGCGATCCGGAGGCTCCATCGCGACAGGCCCGACCGCCCCGTCGTCGTCACCGGCTGCGCCGCCCAGATCGAGCCGGCCCGCTTCGCGCAGATGCCGGAGACGGCCCGCGTGATCGGCAACGCCGAGAAGATGCAGGCTGCGACCTGGACCGCGCTCGCCCGCTCGAACAGCCTCATGGCCGCACCCGAGGCCGATCCTGCCGACAAGATCGCGGTCGGCGACATCATGGCGCAGACCATGCTGGGCGGCCTCGACAGCGGGCGCGGCGCACGCCAGACGCGCGGCTTCGTCCAGGTCCAGAACGGCTGCGACCACCGCTGCACCTTCTGTGTCATCCCCTTCGGTAGGGGCAATTCGCGCTCGCTTGCCGTCGAGACCGTCGTCGCGCAATGCCGGGCGCTGACGGAAGCGGGAGCCCGCGAGGTCGTGCTGACGGGCGTCGATCTGACGAGCTATGGCCGCGATCTGCACAACGCGCCGACGCTGGGCGCGCTCGTGCGCGCCATCCTGCGCGGCATCCCCGAACTGCCGCGCCTGCGCCTGTCCTCGATCGACGCCGTCGAGGTCGACGACGATCTGCGCGACGCCATCGCGACGGAACAGCGGCTGATGCCGCATCTGCATCTCTCGCTGCAGGCCGGTGACGATCTCATCCTGAAGCGCATGAAGCGCCGCCACGGTCGCGACGATGCGATCCGCTTCTGCGCCGAGATGCGCGCCTTGAGACCCGACATTGCCTTCGGCGCCGATCTGATCGCCGGCTTTCCGACCGAGGACGAGGCGATGTTTGCCCGCTCGCTCGACCTGATCGGCGCCTGCGAGCTGAGCTATGTCCACGTCTTCCCCTATTCCGCCCGCCCAGGCACGCCGGCCGCCCGCATGCCGCAGCTTGCCGGCGAGATCGTTTCCGAGCGTGCGGCGCGGCTGCGGCATGCTGCGGCGGCAGCCCATGCGACCCATCTCGCTGCGCGCCTGGGCCGGCCGCTCGATGTACTGACCGAGCGCGGCAACAGCGGCCGCGCCGCGGATTTCACGCTGGTCCGCTTCGGCCGCGAGGTCGCGGCCGGCGATCTGCTGACGGTAACCGCAGACGCCGCCGACGGACGCGCCCTGATCGCCGCGTGAGGCCTCACGCCGCCAGCGCGACGCCCTCGACCCGCTGCACCTGATTGTTGCAGTAGCCGCGCGGATTCCACGCAATCTCCAGCGGCTGGACGTGGCCCTCGACATCGCGTGCCTGCGCCAGCACGGCGAGCGGGCCGGCGCGGGCGATGGCGAAGGCGGCCCTGAAACGCTGCCACGCATAGCGCCCCTCGCCGTCCTCGAGCGCAGCTTCGCGCCAGTTCTCGCCGCCATCGCAGGAGACGCGCACGCCCGCCAGCGCAATCGCCCCGCTCCAGGCAAAACCCGAAACCTCGAGCATCGCGCCGACGGGAACCGTGAACCCCGCCAGCGGCGCGCTGATCAGGGACTTCACCGGCATGTCGGTGATCACGGCGAAACGGCTCGGATCGAGCGGCTCGCCCGGCGCGACCGGCGCCGTCGGCAGGCGGTAATTCGTCCCGCCCATCTTCTCGCCGTCATGCTCGCAGGCGCGCAATTCGACCCGGTCGAGCCATTTCTGCCAGGCCGAGCCGGGAAAGCCCGGCGCCACGATCCGCAGCGGCCCGCCATGCAGCCGCGGCAGCGGCTCTCCGTTCATCGCGAAGGCGATCAGCGTCTCGGGGCTCAGCGCCTTGGCGATCGGCAGCCCGCGCGACAGCGCCGGCCGCGACGGGTCGGAGATCAGCCGGTCCGGCGCGTACTGCCCCGTATAGACTGCCGTCTCCCGCACGCCGGCATCAGCGAGCACATCCGCCAGCCGTACGCCGGTCCAGCGCGCGCAGCCGACGGCGCCCAGACGCCAGGGCAGGCCATCAGTCGCCGGCGAGAATTGCGAGCGGCCATTGCCGGCGCATTCGAGCACGGCGGTGAGCGTCACCGTCTCGAAGCGCGCGCGCAAGGCGGCCAGCGTCCAGCGCGTCGGCCGCTCAACCTCCCCGTCGATCGTCAGCGTCCAGTCCACCTCGTCAGCGATCGAGGGCACGGTGCCGTTATTGCGGATGAAGAAGGTGTCGACCGGGGTGATCGGATCGACCAGCAGATCGAGGCCGGGCTCGGCGTTGAGCGCCGCATCGTCATGGATGTGCAGCCCCGGCTTGAGCTGGCGCAGCAGCGCTTCGTCGATCAGTGGATGCGGCAAGCGGCAATTCTCCAGGGACGCGGGGTGCCTCGGAGCACCCCGCGCGATGGAGACGAGATTAGCCCAGCCCCGCAGCGAAGGCGATGGCCCCCAGGCCTCAGCCCTTGCCGGCGACCTCCTCGCGCAGCGCCCGGCGCAGCACCTTGCCGACATTGGTCTTCGGCAGGCTCTCGCGGAAGAAGATCTGCTTGGGCACCTTGTATCCGGTCAGGCTCTCCTTGCAGAAGGCGCGCAGCTCGTCGGCCGTCAGCGCATCGTCCTTGCGCACGACGAAGGCGGTGACCGCCTCGCCGGAATGCTCGTCGGGCAGGCCGATCACGGCCGATTCGAGTACGCCCGGATGCATCGCGATCACGTCCTCGACCTCGTTGGGATAGACGTTGAAGCCGGAGACCAGCACCATGTCCTTCATCCGGTCGACGATGCGGACCTGCCCGTCGGGCAGCATCACGCCGATGTCGCCGCTGCGGAAATAGCCATCCTCCGACATCACCTTGGCGGTCTCGTCCGGCCGGTTCCAGTAGCCCACCATGACCTGCGGGCCGCGGATGCAGATCTCGCCGGATTCGCCGATCGGCAGGTCGTGGCCTTCGGCGTCGCGGATCGCGATTTCGGTCGAGGGCAGCGGAAATCCGACCGTGCCGGTGAACTCGGCGATATCGGTCCGGTTGATCGAGGCGACGGGGGAGGTTTCAGAGAGGCCGTAGCCCTCAATGATCGGGCGCCCGGTGACCGACTTCCAGTGCTTGGCCACCGCGGCCTGGGTCGCCATGCCGCCCGAGACGGCAAAGCGCAGCTCATCGAAATTCACCTGCGCGAATTCGGGATGATTGGCGAGCGCGTTGTAGAGCGTGTTGACGCCGGAGATCAGCGTGAAGCGGCTCGCCTTGAGCGTCTTGACGAAGCCGGCGATGTCGCGCGGATTGGCGATCAGCAGCCCCTTGGCGCCGATGCGCAGCATGAACATGCAGCAGCAGGTCAGCGCGAAGATGTGGTAGAGCGGCAGCGCGGTGACCATGACGTGCTGGTAGTCGCTGCGGCCCAGCGGCGGCTCCAGCGCCCAGCCGAGCCAGAGCCCGCATTGCTCGACATTGGAGGCGACGTTGCGGTGCGACAGCGTCGCGCCCTTGGCGACGCCCGTCGTCCCGCCGGTATATTGCAGGAAGGCGATGTCGTCGGGCGTCACGGTCACCGGCGCCATCGCGTCGGAGCCCGCCAGAACCGTCGCCAGCGGCACGAAGCCCGGCAGGTTGAAGGGCTTCACGACCTTCTTGATTCGCCGCGCGACGAAATTGACGATGTGCCCCTTGAAGCCCATCAGGTCGCCGGCGGTGGCGACGACGACGCGTTCGATCTTGAGCTGCGGCTTCGCCTCCTCGACGACATGGGCGAAGTTCTCGATCACCACGAGCACGCGCGCGCCGGAATCATTGAGCTGATGGGCGAGTTCGCGCGCCGTGTAGAGCGGATTGACGTTGACGACGGTGTAACCGCCGAGCAGCGCGCCGAAGATCGTCGCCGGATAGGCCAGGATATTCGGCATCATCAGCGCGATGCGGTCGCCCTTGCGATAGCCCTGCGCCTGCAGCCAGGCGGCGAAGGCCCGCGCGGCGCGGCCGGTTTCGGCGAAGCTGATCGACTTGCCGAAGCTCTCGAAGGCCGGGCGAGCCCCATAGGTCTCGCAGGCGCGGCCGATCAGATCCGCCAGCGTGCCGGGATCGCCGATCTCGGGCGGCACGGCCGGGGGGTAGTGGGCGAGCCACGGGCGCGGCTCGGGCTTCGCCTGGGTGGCGGCAGTCGCGTTCATCGTCGTCCTCCCCGTCGCCCGGCTTTTTCCCGCGCGGCGGGCAGCCGATGCCGTTCTTCAAGCCCTCACACTGCGGAACAGCGCGGGCGGGCGCAAGGCCCGGAGCAATGCTTATCCGCAGAAAGGTTCATATGTAAACTGATTTGAGACCTGCCGGCGCCTCGCACGTCATGCTCGGGCTCGACCCGAGCATCTCGGGACGAGAGAGGCTCCCCGCCTGACTCTGCCTGAGATTCTCGGGTCTGCGCTTCGCTTCGCCCGAGAATGACGGACACACCAAATCCCCGCCCGCATTCGCACGCAGGCGTCACAAACGAGGGGCAGCGGAGCGCCGCGAGGCGCGTTGGGTATCAAGCCGCATCCGTTGAGCCAGGATGCGGCGCGGATGGATTGAGCCACCATCCGCACGCCCCGTGGCGCTCCGCTTGTCGGCGATTTATGTCTCCGGGCCGCGCTTATCGGGTCGAAGGCCCGCCTTCGCCGCGAGCCCTCCAGCGCCAGTTCCCCTCATCGGGTTGTCGCACCGTCAGGCATGGGACGAAGGCGTGATGCCAGCCACCTTTCCAGCGAGCTCCTCGCACAGGGATCGTAGTACCCCATGCAGACAAGCTTGCGCAGTCTGCATCACTTTAAGTGAAAGACGCCGCCGCAGGCGGCGGCTTTCGGCGGTGCCCCGAAGCCTCCCGGGAGTGGATCGTGACTCCACCCGCAGGCGCCGCCCCCACCCCGACCAACGGCACACCTCCGGATGGCTGCCCCTCGGGGATGAGGTGGAGCGATTATGGGGGTGATGGGGGAGGCGGGGATTAGTTTTGCGCCTCCCCTCGGCGAAGAAGCGCGGGGAACCTCGACGGAAAACCCTCTCCTGTAAGGAGAGGGCAGGGAGAGGTGTCGGCCGTTCTCCGCATGAGGCTCGACATCGGCAGCGGTGAGGTCTGCGCCCCACTGGTCCAGGGGCCGACACCTCTCCCCTACCCCTCTCCTTACAGGAGAGGGGTTCCCCGCGCCCTCGCCACAACCGCGACGCCCCTGCCCTTCTCACGGATCTCGGGCCTGCCCGAGATCAGCACTGAGAGTCGAAGTCGGCAACAGCCGACTTCGATGCGGGAGAAGGGTTCCCCGCGCCCTTCGCCGTCAGCGCGCGGAACACTCCCCCTCACCCATAGACGCAGCGAAAGCCGATATAGACCGCCGTGAAATCCGCCTCTTTCCATTGCGGGGCTTCGCTGCGGGTCTGGGCCGGGCCGTACCACCAGGAGCCGCCGGCGGTGAGCGCCTCGCTGCCACGCCGGTCTGCCAGCCATTCCCAGAGATTGGCGCCCATGTCGTGGAGGCCGTTGACGCCGCGCCGCGTCGCCCCCGTGGGAGCGTGGCGCTCCCAGACATCGCCGCTGGCGGGGTCGGTGCCGCCGAGATTCATGCCTGCGGGCTGGTCGCCGACGGGGAAGGGATAGGTCCGGCCGCGCTCATAGCCGTCGCTCGGGGCGGCGCGGCGCTCGGTGAAGGCGGCCTCGCGCCATTCGGCGAGCGTCGGCAAGCGCCCGCCCTTGGCCGCGCAATAGTCGCGCGCCTCGAACCAGGTCAGATGCGCCGCCGGATCCGTCGGCTGCGCTGGCTTGCCCGAGGGGCTACGATAACTCCAGCCCGGCCGGCGCTGCCAGCCGCCGACATATTCATGCCCGCCGCCCTCGCGCTCGGCCGCCGTCTGCAGGCCGCGCGCGGCGGCATGGCGCGCGAAGGCCTCGACCGTGACCTCGGTCGCGTCGATCGCGAAACCGCCGATCGGCACCGCGCCTTCGGGCGGTGCCGCCTGCGCCGCACCCGCCAGCACCAGCCCGGTCAGCCCCGCCCATCGCCAACACCGCGCCATTCTGCATCGCCCTCACGTTTCGGAGCGGATCATGCAAGCGGGCCAGCACCCCGCAAGCCGCGCATCGCCGCACCCACGCGGATGTGAAGGAGAGCTTGGCGCTCAGCGGTTGCGGCGCTCCCCCCGCAACGTCGCGAGCCCGATCCCGACCGCGTCGAAGCCGCCATCGACCGCCAGAATCTGGCCGGTGACGTAGCTCGCCTGGTCGCTGCAGAGGAAGAAGATCGAGGCCGCCAGCTCCTCCTCCAGCCCGTAGCGGGCGAGCGGGATCGCGTCGCGGTAGTCGGCGCGGATCTCGGCCGAATGCACCGCCTTGGCCATGGCCGTATCGACCGGGCCGGGCGCGACCGCGTTGACCCGGATGCCGAGCGAGGCGAGCTCGGCCGCCTGCTGCTTGGTGAGATGGGCGAGCGCCGCCTTCGAGGTGCCGTAGGCGACGCGTAGCGTCGAGGCGCGCAGCCCCGAGATCGAGGTGATGTTGACGATCGCGCCGCCGCCGGTCTCGGCCATCAGCGGCGCGGCGAGCTGCGTCATCAGGAAGGGGCCGGTGAGGTTGACCGCCATGACGCGGTTCCACTCGGCGAGCGTCGTCTCCAGCAGCGGCTTGAACACGGCCGTGCCGGCATTGTTGACCAGCGCATCGAGCCGGCCGAAGCGGGCGGTCAGCGCCGCAAAGGCCGCCTCGACCGCATCGGGATCGGAGACGTCGCAGGGCAGCGCCAGCGTCTCCTCCGGCCGGCCGAGCGCGGCGACGGCTTGCGCCAGCAGATCGGCCTCGACGTCGAGCAGGCCGACCTTCCAGCCCTCCTCGAGGAAGCGCTGGGCGGTGGCGAGCCCGATGCCGCGCGCGGCGCCGGTGACGAGGGCGATGGAGGCGGTGGTCTCGGGCATGGCGCGGTCCGGCGGCTGGCTTTCGGGGCGGCAAGCCTAAGCACGCCGCGCGCCGCTCCGCCAAGCGCAGCCGCGCCGGGCGCCCTTGCAGAATCCCTGCATCGCAAGACGGCGCCGCGAGGCCGCGGCGCCGTCCGTTGGTCGCTGTCCGGCCGGTGGCAGCCGGATCAGAAGTCCATCCCGCCCGCCGGCATGGCGGGCGCAGCGTCCTTCTTCGGCAGCTCCGCGACCATCGCCTCGGTGGTGATCAGCAGGCCGGCGACCGAGGCCGCGTCCTGGATGGCCGTGCGCACGACCTTGGTCGGGTCGATGATGCCGGCCTTGACCATGTCGCGGTATTCGCCGGTCTGCGCGTCGTAGCCCCAGGCATAGTCCTTGGACTCGAGCAGCTTGCCGACCACGACGGCGCCGTCTTCGCCGGCATTCTCGACGATCTGGCGGGCCGGCGCGGTGATCGCCTTGCGGACGATCTCGATGCCGGTCTTCTGGTCGTCATTGCCGGCCTTCAGCCCGTCCAGCGCCTTGACCGCGCGCAGCAGGGCGACGCCGCCGCCCGGCAGGATGCCTTCTTCCACCGCCGCGCGGGTCGCGTTCAGGGCGTCGTCGACGCGGTCCTTCTTCTCCTTGACCTCGACCTCGGTCGCGCCGCCGACGCGGATCACCGCGACCCCGCCGGCGAGCTTGGCCAGGCGCTCCTGCAGCTTCTCACGGTCATAGTCCGAGGCGGTCTCCTCGATCTGCGCCTTGATCTGCGCGACGCGGGCCTCGATCTCCTTCTTGGAGCCGGCACCGTCGACGACCGTGGTGTTCTCCTTCTCGATCCGGACCTTCTTGGCGCGGCCGAGCATGTTGAGCGTCACGTTCTCGAGCTTGATGCCGAGATCCTCGGAGATGGCTGTGCCGCCGGTGAGGATCGCGATGTCCTCCAGCATCGCCTTGCGGCGGTCGCCGAAGCCCGGCGCCTTGACGGCGGCGATCTTGAGCCCGCCCCGCAGCTTGTTGACGACGAGCGTGGCCAGAGCCTCGCCCTCGACGTCCTCGGCCACGATCAGCAGCGGCTTGCCGGTCTGCACCACCGCCTCCAGCAGCGGCAGCATCGCCTGCAGGCCCGAGAGCTTCTTCTCGTGGATCAGGATGTAGGGGTCTTCCAGCTCCGCGATCATCTTCTCGGAGTTGGTGATGAAATAGGGCGAGAGATAGCCGCGGTCGAACTGCATGCCCTCGACGACGTCGAGCTCGGTCTCGGCGGTCTTGGCCTCCTCGACCGTGATCACGCCCTCATTGCCGACCTTCTTCATCGCCTCGGCGATCATCTCGCCGATGGCGCGGTCGCCATTGGCCGAGATCGTGCCGACCTGCGCGACCTCTTCCGAACCGGTGATGGTCTTGGAATGCTCGCCGAGCGACGCGGTGACGGCCTCGACGGCGAGGTCGATGCCACGCTTCAGGTCCATCGGGTTGATGCCGGCGGCGACCGCCTTGGCGCCCTCGCGGACGATGGCCTGGGCGAGCACCGTCGCGGTCGTGGTGCCGTCACCCGCCGCATCGTTCTGCTTGCTGGCGACCTCGCGCACCATCTGGGCGCCCATGTTCTCGAACTTGTCGGCGAGCTCGATCTCCTTGGCGACGGTGACGCCGTCCTTGGTGATGCGCGGCGCGCCGAACGACTTCTCGATCACGACGTTGCGGCCCTTGGGACCGAGCGTGACCTTGACCGCATTGGCCAGGGTGTCGACGCCGCGCAGCATCCGCTCGCGGGCGTCTTGCGAAAACTTGACGTCTTTCGCAGCCATGATTCCTCACTCCTTCAGACTTGAGGTTTCAGGTTGATGGGTTTGGAGACGAGGCCGCTTCAGGCGGCCTTCTTCAGCGAGGCGGTGGCCTCGACGACACCCATGATGTCGCTCTCCTTCATGATCAGGAGATCCTCGCCGTCGATCTTCACCTCGGTGCCGGACCATTTGCCGAAAAGCACGCGGTCGCCGATCTTGACGTCGAGCGGCACGAGCTTGCCCTGCTCGTCGCGGGCGCCGGGGCCGACGGCGACGATCTCGCCCTCCTGCGGCTTCTCCTTGGCGGTGTCGGGGATGATGATCCCGCCCTTGGTCTTCTCCTCGGCGTCGATGCGCTTCACGACGACGCGGTCATGCAGTGGCCGAAACTTCATGAGTTCCTCCGTTCATGTCGGTCACAGGTCAAAGCAGGCGACGCCCCGGCGGCGCGGCTGAGGAACCGCGGCGCTCTGCGGCACGTTCGCCCGCGCGATGATCTGGTTTTGCCGTTTTCGCAGTTCAAGAGGGCGGCAGCACTTTTTTCAGGCGAGTGCTAACAGGCTGAAAAGGCAGCATAAACGCAACTTTTTGGCTTGCATCCGCGTTGCCGATGCGCTGCCATCGGCAGGTTGCAACCATGGAGCGGACAGGCATGGCTTCGAGCGACTTCGCCCGCCAGATCGCGGGCTACGGACTGACGACCGCCGGCATCCTCTACCGGATGCCCGACCACCCGGCGATCCTGCAGGAATATGTCTGGCAGGACTACGACCTCGCCCCCCGCTTCCCGGAGCTCAACCGCTTCCTCGACTTCTGGCAGGCCAAGCTCGACGGCAAGCTCTTCCGCGTCACGGTGAGCCACAAGGACCTGATCGGCCCGGCCGATCTGCGCGCCGTCGGCAGCGAGTTCCGGCTGCACTAGCCGCCCCTCCCCGTCGCGAGACGTGAAATGCGCTGCGCCGTCGGCATCTCTCTCGACAGCGCGGCGGCTTTCGTCTATGGGCTCGGCCTCAACTGAAAACAGCGTGCCGAACGCCCGCGCAGCCAAGCGCGACAACGGCAATTGGAGAGACCCGTGAACATCATCGAACAGCTCGACCAGGAGCAGATCGCCAAGCTCAGCGAAGGCCGCGAGATCCCGCACTTCCAGCCCGGCGACACCGTGCAGGTCAACGTCAAGGTCAAGGAAGGCGAGCGCAGCCGCGTCCAGGCCTATGAGGGCGTCTGCATCGCCCGCAACGGCGGCGGCCTGAACCAGAGCTTCACCGTCCGCAAGATCAGCTATGGCGAGGGCGTCGAGCGCGTCTTCCCGCTATTCTCGCCGAACCTCGATTCCATCAAGGTCGTCCGCAAGGGCAAGGTGCGCCGCGCCAAGCTCTATTATCTGCGCGATCGCCGCGGCAAGTCGGCCCGCATCGCCGAGCGCGTCGAGGCCCGCCCCGCCAAGGGCGCCAAGGCCGACGCCAAGTAGGATCTTCGCTTCAGGCGAGAGACGATCAGACGCGGTCCCCCGGGGCCGCGTTTTTTGTTTGCGGCAGGGCCTACCGGCTCGACGGCGCTCTGCATCACGGTCGCGCCCGCCCCGTCACCGCCTTCGTTGCCGCCGCAGTCTGGAACTGTTAGAACCGGCCCATGACGAAGCGCCCCGCGAGTGAGCATGGCCGGCTTTGCGTGGTTCGCCGCGAGGCGAACCTGCGCCGCATGCCCACGACGCAGGGTTTCGCGGCCCTGCACGACCACGCCCGCCTGCCCTGGCGCTTCTTCGGCCGCTTCACCGCCTCGATCGCCGCAGGCCTTAGCCGCGCCTGAGACCCGCGCCGCGCGCGGGCGACAGGCGAATGCGTTCTGCGAGCCGGCTCCCGCAGCCGGCCCTTCCCACGATCCCATCGATCTCACGCCACCGAGGCTCAAGCGCCATGACCGCGACGTCCGCACCCCGCACGCTCTACGACAAGATCTTCGACGACCACATCGTCGACCGGCAGGAAGACGGCACCTGCCTGCTCTATATCGACCGCCATCTCGTCCATGAGGTCACCAGCCCGCAGGCCTTCGAAGGTCTGCGCATGACCGGCCGCAAGGTCCGCGCGCCGCACAAGACGCTGGCCGTCGTCGACCACAACATCCCCACCACCGACCGCTCCAAGGGCATCGCGGAGGAGGAGAGCCGCATCCAGGTCGAGGCGCTCGCGAAGAACGCCAAGGAGTTCGGCGTCGAGTATTTCAACGAGCTCGATATCCGCCAGGGCATCGTCCACATCGTCGGCCCCGAGCAGGGCTTCACACTGCCCGGCACCACCATCGTCTGCGGCGACAGCCACACCTCGACGCATGGCGCCTTCGGGGCGCTCGCCCATGGCATCGGCACCTCGGAGGTCGAGCATGTGCTGGCGACCCAGACGCTGATCCAGAAGAAGGCCAAGAACATGCTCGTCCAGGTGGACGGCACGCTGACCAAAGGCGTCACCGCCAAGGACATCACGCTGGCCATCATCGGCGAGATCGGCACGGCCGGCGGCACCGGCTCGGTCATCGAATATGCCGGCGACGCGATCCGCGCGCTCTCGATGGAGGGCCGCATGACGCTGTGCAACATGTCGATCGAGGGCGGCGCGCGCGCCGGCATGGTCGCCCCCGACGAGAAGGCCTACGCCTATCTGAAGGGCCGCCCCAAGGCGCCGCAGGGCGCGGCCTGGGACGAGGCCCTGCGCTACTGGGAGACGCTCTACACCGACGAGGGCGCCCATTTCGACCGGATCGTGAAGCTCGACGCCAACAACCTGCCGCCGATCGTCTCCTGGGGCACGAGCCCCGAGGACGTCATCTCGGTCGCCGGCAGCGTGCCCGATCCGTCGCTGATCGAGGACGAGACCAAGCGGACCTCCAAGCAGCGCGCGCTCGACTATATGGGCCTGACCGCCGGCACGAAGATGACCGAGATCCCGCTCGACGTGATCTGGATCGGCTCCTGCACCAATGGCCGCATCGAGGATCTGCGCGCGGTGGCCAAGATCGTCGAGGGCAAGAAGATCGCGGGCTCGCTCGACTACGCCATGATCGTCCCGGGCTCAGGGCTGGTGAAGCAGCAGGCCGAGGCCGAAGGCCTGGACAAGATCTTCCTCGCCGCAGGCTTCGAATGGCGTGAGCCGGGCTGCTCGATGTGCCTGGGCATGAACCCCGACCAGCTCAAGCCGGGCCAGCGCGCCGCCTCGACCTCGAACCGCAATTTCGAGGGCCGCCAGGGCTTCAAGGGCCGCACCCATCTCGTCTCGCCGCAGATGGCCGCCGCCGCCGCGCTGGTCGGGCGGTTCGTCGATGTGAGGCAGTTGGGCTGACCGGGTGTCGCGGGGAGAAGCCGCCATGTCGAAGGACCCCCGCGAATCCGCCCGCGCCGCCGAGGCGCAAGCCGCGCTCGACCGCGTCAAGCGCGACAGCGAAAGCCTGCTCGGCTCCTCCATGGGCCGGGCGGCGGATCATTTCGGCGCCAAGGATGCCCCCGAGGGCGACCAGGTCGAGCTCTGGGGCCGGCGCATCGGGCGATCCCTGTCGCTGCTCGGCGTCGTCGTGCTCGCCTGGTGGCTCGGCCATCAGCTGAAGGTCTGGTGATGGGCAGCGTTCCCGCCATCCGCGCCGCAACGAACCCGGCCGAGATCGACTGGGACGGCACCCGCGCGCCCTCGATCGAGGCCTTCGAGCTGCTGGCGCAGGCCGCCTTCGACCGGCTGCCCGAAGAGTTCCGCGCGCTCTGCAGCGACGTGATCTTCAACGTCACCGAGTTTCCCGAGGACGACGTCTGCAAGGAGCTCGAGGCGGAGAGCCCCTTCGACATCCTCGGCCTGTTCACCGGCATCGGCCTGCCGCAGCAGGGCTATGCCCCGCAGACCGGCCAGATGCCCAACACGATCCATCTCTACCGCCGCCCGATCCTCGACTACTGGGCCGAGCATGACGAGAGCCTGGGCCACATCGTCACCCATGTGCTGGTCCACGAGATCGGCCACCATTTCGGCTTCTCGGACGAGGATCTGGACGCCATCGAACGCGCCGCGGAATGACCGGCGACACCCATTAAGCAGCAAGGACCGACCGCTCATGCAGCCCTTCACCACCCTGACCTCGACGCCCGCGCCGCTGAAGGTGATCAATGTCGACACCGACATGATCATCCCCAAGCAGTACCTCAAGACGATCAAGCGCACGGGCCTCGGCACCGCGCTGTTCTCGGAGATGCGCTACAAGGACGACGGCTCGGAGAACCCCGATTTCGTGCTCAACCAGCCGGCCTACCGCAAGTCGGAAATCCTCGTCGCCGGCGACAATTTCGGCTGCGGCTCCTCGCGCGAGCATGCCCCCTGGGCGCTGCTCGACTTCGGCATCCGCTGCGTGATCTCGACGTCTTTCGCCGACATTTTCTACAACAACTGCTTCAAGAACGGCATCCTGCCGATCGTGGTCAGCCCCGAGGACCTCGAGAAGCTGTTCGACGACGCCGATCGCGGCTCCAACGCGACGCTGACGGTCGATCTCGAGAAGCAGCAGATCACCGGTCCCGATGGCGGCACGGTCAGCTTCGACATCGACCCCTTCCGCAAGCACTGCCTGATGAACGGCCTCGACGATATCGGCCTGACCATGGAGAAGGCGCCGAAGATCGAGGCCTTCGAGGAGAAGCTGAAGCAGCGCGCCTGGGCGTGAGGCGCCTCGTCATTCTCGGGCGCGGCGACGCCGCGACCCGAGAATCTCATGCAGGAGATGCTCGGGTCGTCGCCCGAGCATGACGGCGCGGGCTACCCCACCAGCCCGCTCATCGGCCCAATCCCGCCGCTGCCGGGAAACACCTTTTCCGCCAGCACGGGCCCGGAAATCCCGAACAGATCGGACACCACGCCCTTGGCCACGGCGCGGATGTCGGTGGTGGGCTTCAGGTCGCGTTTCTCGTGGAGGTGCTCCAGCTTCAGTCCCGGCCAGTCGACGATCATCCGCCCGCCCTTGACCGCGCCGCCCACGAGGAAGGCGACCGTGCCGGTGCCGTGATCGGTGCCGACGGTGCCGTTGACCCGGGCGGTGCGGCCGAACTCGGTGACGACCATCACCACCGTGTCCTTCCAGACCGGCTTGAGGCCCTGCTCGAAGGTCGCCAGGGCGCCGTCGAGCCCGCCCAGCAGCTGCGCCAGCCGGCCCTTGGCGCCACCCTCATTGGCATGCGTGTCCCAGCCCTCGAAGGCGAGCGCCGCGATGCGCGGGCCGTCATCGGCGCCGACGAGAGCGGCCGCGCCTTCGGCGATGCGCTTCATGCCGTCAGTGCTGTCGGGCCCGCCACCACCCCTCGCCTCGCCGCTCATGCCCTGACGCCGGGCGATCTCCTCGGTCAGCTTCGCCTGGGCGAGCGCACGGGCGAGCCCCGGATCACGCTGCCCGTAGAGGTTCTCCAGCCGCTGGATCAGATCGGAGCCGGCGCGGGCCATGCGCGGCGGCGCCCAGCCCAGCACCGGCGCCTCGCCGCGCACCACCAGCGGCGGCACCACGCCGACGCCGAGCACGCCCTTGCGCGAGATGCCCTCCCCGGCCGGAAGACTGGCGATCAGCCGGTTGAGCCAGCCGCTCTCGGTCTTGCCCGGCCCCCCCTGCCCGCTCTCCAGCACGTCCTGCCCGTCGAAATGCGAGCGCTCGCGATAGCCCGTCGCCGCCGCATGAACGATCGAGGCCTGCCCCGAGGCATAGAGCCGGGCGAGGTTCGGCATGGCGGGGTGAAGATAGAAGAAGCCGTCGAGCGGCAGCGCCGCGTCGGGCCCGTCCTTGGTCAGCGCGATGCCCTCGCGCAGGCCCGCATAATCGGGGTCGCCCAGCGGCGGCACGGCGGAGAGCCCGTCGAGCGCCCCGCGCAGCACCACCAGCAGGAAGCGCGGATCGCGGCTGCCCGCCGCCGCATAGGCGAATTTCGGTACGAAGGACCAGGCGAACAGCGCCCCTGCCGCGCCCAGCACGGCGCGGCGCGACGCCGTCATCCGTTCACAATCGTCGTCATCATCAACCATCGGACTCACCTCCGCTGGAATTCGGGCGAGAGCAGCATGAGCGCCAGCGCCTGCGGCTTGCTGTCGGCACGCGCCACCGCCTGCCACGTTTCGGCCGAGAGCAGCGGCCCCAGGATGTCCTCGGTCAGCGCGCGGGGATCGGGCACGCTGGCCGCTGCCTGGCGCCCCCAGCCGGCCGCGACGTCGATCCGGGTCTTGATCCCCTCCGGCGAGGCCCAGGCCTCGTTGCCGTCGGGATAGCCGTTCGGGCCGGCAGGCTGCCAGAAGGGCTGGCCCATCGCGTTGAGCGGGCCGACGATCGGGCCAAACTCGGCCTTGCGCCCAAGCGCGCGGAAGGCCGCCAGCAGGAATTCCTGCGGCGAGCGGATCTTGGTCGGCTCGGCACCCCAAGCCGCATCCGACTCGATCAGCGCCCGCGACACCGCGGCGAGATCGCCCTCGGTCTTCCTGAACACCGCCGACAGCTCGCGCACCAGCGCCGACGGCGGCTCGTCCGCGACGAAATGCCGGACGAGCTTGATCGCGATGAAATCCGCCGTGGCGGGATGGCGGGCGAGATCGGTCAGCGCCGCCAAGCCCTTCTCCTTGCCCGGCTGGCCATAGGGATTGCCGAGCAGCACCGGTGCACCCGGCTCGTGCAGCCCGGCATTGAAGGCAAAGGAGCCGGGAAAGCCGAGCACCGCCTCGCGGCCGACCACCGTCCAGCCGGTGATGATCCGCGCGAGATTGGTGACGTCGACCTGGGCATAGCCGCCGGAGACCCCGAGCGTATGCAATTCGAGAATCTCGCGAGCGAGGTTCTCGTTCAGCCCGCGCCCGCGCCGCTTGCCGGCCGGCGAGGACGGGCCGATCGAGAGCCGGTTGTCGAGGAACTCCAGCATCGCCGGGTGGCTCTCGGCCGCCACCAGCATGTCCGCGAAACGGCCGAAGACATGCGGGCGGATCGCCTCGCGCTCATAGGCACCGGCCATGATCCGCGTCATGTTGCTCTTGGTGGCGCCGATGCAGAAATGGTTCGACCAGAACTGGACGAGCCGTTCCCCAAAACCGGTCTCGGGCTCGAGCGCGAGCCGCACCCGCGCCACGACCTCGTCGCGATAGGTTCGGTAGGGCAGCGCCGGCTCGTTGGCAGGCTTGGGCTGCGCCATCTGATTCTGCGCCGGCGCTGCCGCAGCGACCTGCTGCCCTGCGGCGGGGCGCGCCTGGCGCGCCGCCCGCTCGGCATCCTCGAAGGCATAGAGCGCCGCACCGATCTCGGCCGCACCGGAATAGGGCAGCCCCGTCGGCTGCGGCAGCACGCGCCGCTCGATCTCGGCCAGCAGGCGTTCGCGCGCCGTGCCGCGAATCTCAGGGGCCTGGCCGAGGCCGAAGCCCAGCCCGAACCGCTGCAACCCCACGCTCTCGCTTCGCAACACGCTCGGGCTCGCCATGCGTCGCCTCCGGTCGGATTTTCGCGGCGACAAGCTAGACCCTCAATCGTGGCGAAAACCAGAAGGCTGACGGGACAATGCGAGGCTTTGTCGACGTGATCGCGCGCAGCACGCGGAAAACGCAGCGATTTGATCAATAATGAAGCCACCGCCCCGATCGGGGCGGTGGCCTTGTCGGGGCTGAAAAGGCGCCCGTCTTCACATGGCCGGCAGGACCGCGACGTCGCGGACGGCACCGCTGATGCCGGCGATCTTGCCGACCATCGTCGCCTTGCCGGAGGCCAGATCGACCTTGTGCAGGGCGCCGTCGGCGACCAGCCAGCCAGTGTTGCCGCCATCCGCGCCGGTCTGGATGTCGAAGGCGATCGCCTTTGGCATGGCGCCGAGCTTGCCGACCGCCCCGAGCACGCCGTCATTCGGCGGCGCCTGCTTCAGCAATGCGCCGATCTTGCCGTCGATGTCGTAAAGCGTCGTCTCCTTGGTGCCCTTGACGGAGTTGGTGTAGGCGCCGGCGACGACCATCGGCGTCTCGCCCTTGTGCATGTCGCCCTCGGCGAATTTCAGCGTGCCATCCACCACGACCTTGCCGTCATCGACGTTGACGCGATAGTTCGTGCCGTCGGCGCCCATCACACGCAGGCGATCTGCCGCCGGGTTGAAATCGACGGTGGCCATCGTCGAAGCCGAAAGAACCTTGTCCATCTTCGACTTCATCGTCGCCTTGCCGGCGGTATCGACCGTGTAGATCGTGCCGTCCGTGGTCAGCGCATAGAGCATGCCGTCGGCGGGGCGAACATCGATGCCGGCGATCTTGCCGGAAATGCCGGTGACTTTCATCGACTTGCCGGCCTTCTGCGTGGCGGTGTCGATCATGGTCAGGGTGTCATCGCCGGTGAGCGCGGCGAGCATGGCGGCCTGGGCCGAGTGGGAGGCTGCGAACGAGGCGCCGAGGATGGTCGAGGCGATCAGCGCGATGCGGCGGGCGTGGTCGAGACGGGGCGTCCGGGTCATGTCGTTGTCCTCCGATTGCGATACAGGTACCGCTCCGGCCATCAGGGCCGCGGCACTCGCAGCGGTTATCCAGGACGTCCGGCAATGGATGCAGATTGAAAAATAAAGACAAAATCCGCATCCAGGACGGAACCGCGCGCTTAACCCAAGGTTGGCATCAGGCCTTGGGTGAACGCCTGACGGAACGGGGATGGTGGGGGACATCGCGTTGACACAGACGGCGGGAGAGATCGAGGCGGCCCTGCTGGCCTGCGCCGCGGGAGATAAATCCGCGCTCCGGCGCATCTATGATGCCGAGTCGCCGCGTATGATCGGTGTCGCCCAGCGTTTGCTGAAGCGTCGCGCCTTGGCCGAGGAAGCGGTGCAGGATGCCTTCGTCCTGATCTGGCGGCACGCCGCGCGCTTCGATCCGCAGCGCGGCGCCGGCCTGACCTGGATCTACGCGATCCTGCGCAACCGCTCGCTCTCGATCCTGCGCGACGAGAAGCGGACGGAAACGAGCGATGCCCCGCTCGGCGAAGAGGCGGCCAGTGAAGAGGACGATCCGGAAACCGTGATGTCGAAACTGTCCGACGCCAAGGCGCTGCATGCCTGCCTGGAGACACTGCCTGCGCAGCGGCGTGGCCTCGTGCTGCTCGCCTTCGTCCAGGGCCTGACTCATGGCGAAATCGCCGGCAAGCTCGGCCTGCCGATCGGCAGCGTGAAATCCTGGATCCGGCGCTCGCTGATCGCCCTGAAGGAGTGCCTCGGATGAGCCCCTCCCCCGACAAAGCACAGGAGCGCGACGCGCTCGCGGGCGAATATGTGCTGGGCCTCGTCGAAGGCGCCGATCGCGAGCAACTCGAACAGCGCATCGCGCGCGAGCCGGCGCTGGCCGCGAGCGTCGAGACCTGGCGCGGCCACCTCGCCGCCATCGACGCCACCGCCCGGCCGATCCCGCCCTCGCCCGGGCTCTGGGCCCGTATCGAGGCCGAGATCGCGTCCATCCTGCCCGCCGCCGAGCGCGGCCGCGCCAAGGCGGTGAAGGCCGGCGGCACGCTGACGGACTGGTGGAACAGCCTCTTCATCTGGCGCGGCGCGGCCTTTGCCGGCGCCCTCGCCGCGATCCTGCTCGCCATCGGCCTCAACGGCGCGCTCGACCGGGCCAAGCGGCAGCCGGTGATGGTCGCCGTGCTGCTGACGGACGCCAATGTCGCGGCGGCCGTCGTCAACACCTATCGCGACGGCCGCGTCGAGATGGTGCCGCTGCAGAACATCGCGGTGCCTGCGGGCATGGCGCTGGAGATCTGGACACTCTGGGACCGCGCCGTCGGGCCCCGCTCGGTCGGCCTGATCGACCGCGCCCGCACCACGCCGCTGCGCCTCGACCAGCTGCCGCTCGGCAAGGACCAGCTCTTTGAAATCACGATCGAACCGGCAACAGGCTCACCGACGGGCAGGCCGACGGGGCCGATCGTCGCGAAGGGGACGACCTCGCAGGCTTTGTAGCTTCAGGCGCCGAACCTAGACCGTCATCCTGGCCGGAGCGAAGCGGAGGCCGGGATCCATCATCGGGCTCGCCGACGCGCTATGATGGATCCCTGTGTGTTGAATCGGTGCCATGTTTGGTGCGGGCGGGATGCCGTTGGATCCCAGGTGGCGAACACCGTGTTCCGGCTCGGTTCCCGCCCGCGTTGCAAACCCATCCTGAACAG